>ERZ810537.202-NODE-202-length-11002-cov-5.99278_pt1 | contig 11002 bp, 7 predicted proteins | sample MGYA00520329_ERZ810537 | MGnify/ENA primary metagenome ERZ810537 (study PRJEB31588, sample SAMN03398818) | human gut metagenome | study: EMG produced TPA metagenomics assembly of the PRJNA231909 data set (A prospective, longitudinal analysis of the... | reverse complement strand
CTTCACGGTCCGGGTCGGTCGCCAGCAGCACACCGTCGGAGTGCTTGGCCTTGCTCTTCAGCTCTTTGATGAGCTTTTCCTTGCCTTTGATGCTGATGTATTGCGGCGCATAGTCATGCTCGATGTCGATGCCCAGCTGGGAGGCGGGCAGATCGCGGATGTGGCCCATGCTGGCCGTAACTTCGTAGTCTTTGCCCAGATATTTGCCGATGGTCTTCGCCTTGGCAGGCGACTCCACGATGACGAGTTTTGCCATTACGTTCTTCTCCTATATATAAATCCTCATCAGCCGCTGTGCTCAGGGAAAAGGCGAAGCCCGCCATTTTCCCCAGAGACACCCGTGTGCCGGACTGCCAAGGGCTCCCCTCCGTAGGGGAGGTGGCATCGCGCAGCGATGACGGAGAGGTTATTCCTCTTTAACTTGCGCTTCCTCCGCGCAGAATATACCGTTTGCCCGGCAGGCAGCTCACCCGGCCCGCAAGCTCGAGCTTCATCAGGACGCCCAGCAGCGCCGCCGTGGGCAGACCGCTCTTGACGCCCAGCTCCTCCACGCCCTGCGCCTTTGCGCCGAGACAGGAGAGCACCAGCCGCTCATTTTCACTCAGGGGCCGGGGCGTCTCCCGGGGTGCCGGGGCCGGTCTTGCGGTCTGCAGCCCCAGTGTACCAAATAAATCCGCCGCTGTACAGACCGCTTTTGCGCGTCCGTCCCGCAGAAGGGCATTCGTCCCCGCCGAGGCGGGCGAAAAAATGCTGCCCGGCACGGCGAACACCGGCTTACCGTACCGCTCTGCGTGGCCCACGGTGGACATGGTGCCGCTCTTTTCCTTGGCCTCCACCACCACCAGCGCCCCGGAGAGGGCCGCGATGAGGCGGTTGCGCTGCAAAAAGCCGTTGGCACCCACCGGCTCACTTTCGGGCGGGTACTCGCTGATGACGCAGCCACGCCTCTCGATGGCCCGGCGGAGTTCCCGGTTGGCGGCGGGGTAGGTCCGGTCGATGGGGACGCCCATCACCGCGATGGTGGGGCAGTTCTCCCCTACCGCTGCCCGGTGTCCGGCGCTGTCCAGTCCGTCGGCCAGACCGCTCACGATGATGGCCCCCGCCCGGGCGAGGCCCCGCCCGATGTCCTCTGCGGCCCGCAGACCGTATTCGGTGGGCTTCCGGGTCCCCACCATTCCCACAGCGGCAGGCTCATTGAGCCAGCGGGGGTCGCCGGTGCAGTAGAGCACCAGCGGCATATCGGAGATGCGGGAGAAGGCCAGCGGATAGTCCGGGTCGTCATAGGGCAGGATGCGGATGCGCCGGGCCGCGCACCGCCGCGCAAAGGCCCGGTAGTGCTCGGGGGTGTTATCCGGCAGGCAGGCGCGCTGGACGGCGGCAGGTCCGGCAGCGGCGGCGAAGGCGTCGGTGTCCCGGGCCTCCCATGCCTCCTGCGCCCCGCCGAAGGCGTCCAGCACGGCTCCGGCCCGCTGACTGCCCGCGCCCAGCGTCCCCGCCAGCCAGAGCCAGCACAGGAGCGGGTCGGGGGCCGGTTCGGACGGGAAAAGGCTCAGCTGCCCCTCCCCGGCCCGCGTCACAGGCTCTCCTCCCGGAAATGCCAGAGCAGGATGCTGCCCGCGATGCCGGCGTTCAGGCTCTCGACCCGGTCGGTCATGGGGATGCGGACAGTGCCGGTGCAGGCGGCGATGGTCTCATCGGTGAGGCCCTGACCCTCGCTGCCGATGACGACGCAGACGCCGTCCGGGTAGCTGGACGCCGCCGCACTCAGGGGCTGGGACTGGTAGAGGGCGGCGGCAAGGCAGGTGATGCCCTTCTCCCGCAGCAGGGCGATGGCCTCGGGCATCTTCCCCGCCTCGATGACGGGGATGCGCACCGCTGCGCCCATGGAGGCCCGAAGGGTCTTGGGCGCAAAGACGCTGGCGCAGCCGTCGCTGAGCAGCACGCCGTCAAAGCCGAAGGCCGCCGCAGAGCGGAGCAGCGTCCCCACGTTGCCGGGGTCCTGCACCCGCTCGAGGGCGAGGTAGCGCCCGCCGGTCTTTACCTCTTCTAAGGGATGCACCGGGGTGCGGAAGACGCCGAACACGCCCTGATGGGTCCCCACGTCGGCCAGCTTATCGGCCACATGGTCTTCCACAAGGTAGTGTTCGCCCGGCAATTCCGAAAGCTCCGGGCATTTTTCCAGCGCCGACTCGGTGCAGAAGAGGGTCTCCAGCTCTGCGCCCCGGCAAAGCTCGGGGCAGAGCTTCCGCCCCTCGGCCAGAAAGCGGCCCTCGGCCCGGCGGAACGCCCCGCTGGACGCCAGACGGCAGGCGTATTTGACTTTTGCGTTTTCCCGGCTGGTGATCTTCTCCATCCGTCTTTCCTCCAACTACCAAAACATACAAAAAGGACGCCCGCGTATTTGATACGCGCGGGCGTCTTTTTTAAGGTCTATTAGGCGTTCTTCACGGTCTCGACCAGAGCTGCGAAGCTCTTGGGATCGTTGATGGCCATCTCGCTGAGCATCTTGCGGTTCAGCTCGATGCCAGCCTTCTTCAGGCCAGCCATGAAGCTGGAGTAGTTCATGCCCAGAGGACGGACAGCGTTGTTGATGCGGCAGATCCACAGGTTGCGGAACTGGCGCTTCTTCATGCGGCGGCCAGCCAGAGCGTAGTTGCCGCTCTTCATGACCTGCTGCTTAGCCATCTTAAAGTGCTTGCTCTTGCAGCCGTAGAAGCCCTTGGCCAGCTTCAGCATCTTCTTGCGACGTTTGTGAGTCATGGTTGCGCCCTTAATACGTGCCATTTTTTATATCTCCTTTAGTTCTCTCAGTAGAATGTGTTTGCCTGCGGCTCGCTCTTAGGCGTAGGGCAGCATGCTCTTGATGGCAGCTGCGTTGGTCTTATCAACGTAGCTGGGCTGACGGTAACCACGGGTCAGCTTGGTGGTCTTCTTGGTCAGGATGTGGCTGCGGAATGCATGGCCGCGCTTGATCTTGCCGTTCTTGGTCAGCTTAAAGCGCTTCTTAGCGCCGGAGTGCGTCTTCAGTTTCATCTTAGCCATTTTAGTATCCTCCTAAAATTAGTCCTTATTGGGTTTCGGGATCAGCAGAATGGACATCGTGCGGCCCTCGAGGACCGGCGGCTTATCCATGCTTGCCTGAGGCAGGGCCTCAGCAAAGCGCTTCAGCACGTCAGCACCGAGTGCGCTGTGCGCCATCTCACGGCCGCGGAAACGGATCGAGGCCTTTACCTTGTGGCCAGCGGCCAGGAACTTGGCCGTCTGGTTCAGCTTGGTGTTGAAGTCGTTGGTGTCAATGTTGAGCGAGAGGCGGGTCTCTTTGACTTCGACCACCTTCTGGTTCTTCTTGGCTTCCTTCTCCTTCTTCTGCTGTTCAAAGCGGTACTTGCCGTAATCCAGCACCTTGCACACAGGCGGGACAGCCTGCGGGGCGATCTTGACCAGATCAAGTCCGGCGTCCTCAGCAGCGCGCATGGCCACCTGAATGCTGACCACGCCCTTCTGCTCGCCGTCGGCTCCGATCAGGCGAACCTCACGGTCACGGATCTGACCGTTGATCTCCAGTTCCTTCGACTTTCCAGCGGTAGCGATAATGAATGCACCTCCAAACAATAGTCCATAGTGTTGCGTTTTTTGGCATAGAAAACGCGGCCGCCCCAGTTTCGGGACAGCCGCGCGAAATTCACTCAAAAGCGCGATTCGGTCTTCAAGACGAATCGGTTCAGGGTATAGCCCGGGGATCCTTACCCCTCAAGGCGAGCGCGGCACAGGCCGTAGCTGCTTTCTTTACTCGGATATTCTACCACACCCCGGGGAGGCTGTCAAGCATTTTTATGCGGGAATTTGAAAAATATTCTTAAACTTCAATCAGCTCCCCCAGCTCCAGCGAATATATCCCTTTATAAGTCACCCGCCGGGGGGCGAAGCGCTTCTCGATGGCCTTGGCATAGAGCTCCAGCTGAGCGCGGTAGGCGCGGACGAAGTCGGCAGGAGTCTTGCGGCGGTCCGTCTTGTAGTCCAGAAGCTCGAGGTGGTCGGGGTAGACGAGGACGATGTCCGCAATGCCCTGCACCAGCACCCCGGCATCGGCGGCAGGGCCGTCGGGCAGGGCGCGTCCCTGGGCAGCCATGACCTCAGCGGCGGGCAGCGACGTGATAAAAGCCAGCTCCCGCAGCACATCCTCTGCCCCGCAGATGCGGCGGAACGCCTCGCTGCGCACAAAGCGGAGCATCTTATAGACATCCAGCTTCCCGGCAATGGCGGGGGACGTGAGCTGCGCCGCCGCCTGACGCTCCCGCTCGGCGCGGACGGCATCCAGAACGGCGTCGTCCTCTGCGTCCCGCACGGCGGCCAGCGCCCCGAAGTCGGCGTGCTCAAGGAAGGCATGGAGAGCCGTCCCCATCTCGGCGGCGGTGAGGCCGTCCTTCGAGAGGAAGCCCGGGCGCTCGAGGGTGGTCTGCTCAGCAGCGTGGACGAGGCTGGTCACGCTGACCTTGGCCGGGATGTCCGCCAGCGCTGCCGCCGGATACCGCCAGCCGAAGCCCTGCCGCAGCGTCTCCACAAGGGCCGGGTCGGCCTCGGGCCGGGTCGGCTCTTCCGCCTCGGCGGGGGCTTCTTCGGGCGGGAGGACATCGGCCTGCACTGTGAGGGCGATGGTGCTCCCGGTGTCCGCAAAGGGCAGCTCGAGGTTCCCCGCCAGACGGCGGAGAGGCCCGCCGTTGGGGTGGACGAGGAGCGCCGCCCGCAGCCAGTCGGCGAAGCTGCCCGCCTGAGCGTTCAGGGTCTCCCCCGCCCCGGCGGCGAGGAAGGCGGCGGCTTTGGCGAAGGGGTTGGACGTCCGGCCAATGCCCAGCGGGACCGTCAGGATCAGCTTATCCTGGGCCCGGGTGAGGGCCACATACAAAAGCCGCATCTGCTCGCTCCGCATCTCGGCGGCATGGACGGTGGAGAGGGCGGTGTAGGCCGCCGTCTTATAGGCCCCCTCGCCGCCCTCGGGACGGAGACGGAGGCCCGCGCCCCAGACGCGGTGGAGTAGGACAGGCTGGCGGGTGTCGGCAGCGTTGAACTGCCGGGCCGTGTCGGCCACGAACACCACCGGGAACTGCAAGCCCTTGGAGCGGTGGATGGTCATGATGGTGACGCAGCCGGGCCGCGCCCCGCCGGGGGCAGTCTCCTGCCCGGTGGAGCCCGCCAGCGTGGCCGCGTCGATGGCACGGACGAGGGCAGAGATGCCGCCCGCGCCCGCCCCGGCGCAGAAGGAGGCGAAGCGCCGCGCGTCCTCCCGGCGGCGCTGGCCGTTCTCCATGGCACCGAGGGCGGCGAGGTAGCCGGTGGAAACAAAAATTTCTTCCAGCAGTTCCTCCACCGGCACGCTCCGGGCCATCCGGCGCAGGGCCGTCAGACGCCGGTAGAACGCCTGCACCCGGCGGGTGAAATCATCCTCCGCCCCGCTCTGGACGGCCTGTAAAACTGCGCCGTAGAGGCTGATGCGGGTGTGCTGATCGGGTGTCTGCGCCCCGGCCCGGAGACGGACGAGGTCGTCGTCCGTAAAGCCGAACATCGGCCCCAGCATGGCGGCAGCGAGATAGATGTCCTGCGCGGGGTTGTCGATGACCCGCAGCAGGGCGATGAGGGGGCGGATGTGGGGCGCGTCCAGCAGGTTCTCCCGGGCGTCGGCGTAGACCGGGATGCCCCGGGCCGTCAGGGCCTCGGCGTAGGCCGGGAAGTCGCCTCTCGCCGCCAGCAGGACACAGCAGTCCTCGTACTGCACCGGGCGGGTGGTGCCGCCGTCCCGCACCGGCTCGCCGGAGGCCACCATCGCCTCGATGCGGCCGGCGACATACTGTGCGTCCGTCTCGGCGGCATCGTCGGGCAGGAAGTGGGCCTCCACACTGCCCTCGTACGCGCCGGGTGCGCCGCAGACGAGGCGCTGTCCGTCGCCGTAGGCCGTGTCGCCCAGAGCGGGCGTCATGAGCTGTTCGAAGATAAAGTTGATGCCCGCCACCACCTGCGGGGCAGAGCGGAAGTTGGCGTCCAGCGCCAGCATGGCGTTCTCGCCCGGCCTGCCGTCTTCGGGCCGGGGGCGGGCCTCGCCGCCGGGCAGGAGGGGCCAGCTCTCCAGCTTTTCCCGGAAGATGCTGGGGTCCGCCTGACGGAAGCGGTAGATGCTCTGCTTTAAGTCGCCCACGAGGAAGAGGTCATCCCCTGCCGGGCTGGCCAGACAGCGGTAAAGGGCGTCCTGCAGGGCGTTCGTGTCCTGATACTCATCCACCATGACGGCGGCGTAGCCCTGCCGGATGCCCTGACACAGCTCGGTGGGCTGGCCGTCGGCGTCCCGCAGGAGCCGCAGGGCCAGATGCTCGAAATCGCTGAATTCCAGCAATCTCCGCTCCCGCTTCCGGGTCGCAAAGCGGGCGTCAAAGTCCCGCACGGCGGCAAAGAGGGCGCGAAGGCAGGGTTCGGCGGCTTTCCGGTCAAGCTCGGCTTCATCCAGACTACAGCTTATCAGGTCTTCGATTTTCTCAAAGAGCTTCGCGGCCTCGTCGGCCCGGGTCTTGACGGCGTCCTTGTGCTCACCGGTGAGCCGCTTTTTCATATTTTTGAGGCCGGGGGCCTGTTCCATGTCGAGGACGTAGGGCGTCAGCCTGTCGTAGAGGGGCGTCCATTCCCCCGCCCCGGCCAGACGCTCCACCTCGCCCAGCAGGGCGGCGGAGTTTTCCAGCCGCTCGAGGGGTTCGGCGAACTTCTCGTTCACTGCCGCCACGGCCTTTTCCTTGGCGGCAGGGGTCTTTTTGCTGGCCTCGGCGTCGGCCTGCGCGGTCACGAAGTCCTCCCTGCAGCCGTTCAGCGCGGCGCAGAGCAGCTCCTTCGCGGCCCGGGCAGAGCGGGCGGCCTCCTGCATCAGAATATCATGCCAGCAGGTGCGGGCAAAGCCGTTCTCGTCCTGCCACGGAGCCAGCATCTCGTCCAGCTTTTTATCGTAGTCCGGCAGGGCGCGGAGGAAGTCATAGACCTGCAAAACCGCCTCCCCCGCCGCCTTGTCGGTGCGGCCCTTGCCGTAGAGGTCGGCAAAGGCGCAGAAGTCCGCATCCTGATAGGCCGCTTCCAGCGTCTCGGGGAGGGCCGCGTTCCGCAGCATCTCCACGCTGCCGGGGTCGGTAGGGGTGAAGTCCGGCGGGATGTCCAGCGCCTGAAAGTGCTTGTGGAGCAGGTCGAGGCAGAAGGCATCGATGGTGCAGATGGGGGCTCTCTGCAGCAGCATCCGCTGGCGGCGGAGGGCCGTGTTGCCCGGCTCTGCCTGACTGCGGCGGAGCAGCGCCTGCCCGATGCGGGCGCGGAGCTCTGCGGCGGCGGCGTTGGTGAAGGTGACGATGAGGAGCCGGTCGGCGTCCACGGGATGTTCCGGGTCGGTGATGAGCCGGACGGCCCGCTCCGTCAGGACAGCGGTCTTGCCGCTGCCGGCGGCAGCGCTCACCAGCAGCGCACCGCCCCGGTCGTCGATGGCGGCACGCTGGGCCGGGGTCCATTTTGTCTCGCTCACTGATCTTCCTCCTTCTTTCTATCTGAATTTTCTGGCGGTTCAAACGGCTTTGCGGGGGCGTCCAGCGCCCGCTCTCCGATGCCCTCCTCATGGCAGCAGATGAAGCCGTAGTCGCACCACCGGCAGGGGCTGCGGCCCGTGACCAGCGGCTCGGCGGCGATGCAGCCGCTGTAGAGCTGTTCGCCCATCTGGGTCACGAGGTCGTCCAGATGGAGCTGGATGCGGGAGAGCTTGGCCTTGTCGGCACGTTTCTCTTTCTGGTAGGGGCTGGGTACACCGCCCCGGAAGCTGAAGGGCAGATACCGCCCCGTCTCCTCGGCGTCCATGGCGTCGAAGACCTTCTGCTCGTCCCGGACGAGGCCGTCCAGCTTGTATTCCATGCTCCGGGCAGCCTTGCCCCGGGTGGTCGTCTCGGGGGCCGGGTCGGCCAGCAGATACAGCACACCCGCAGGCTCTGCCCCGGTAAATCGTCCGTCGGCGTCCCGGGTCAGGCTGAACAGGTAGAGCAGCATCTGACAGTCGAGGCCGCAGTAGACTTCCCGCAGGTCGAGCTTTTTCGTGCCGGTCTTATAGTCCACCACCCGCACCCAGCGGGTGCCGTCATCCTCGATCCACTCGTCGGCGCGGTCCACAGTGCCGATGAGCTGCACCGTCCGGCCATCGGAGAGGCGGTAGGTCTGGCCCCGCACGGCGTCCTCGCCGGGGCCGATCTTCAGCTCACAGGCCACCGGTTTGAAGCTGGACTGGCGCTGCTCGTCCCGCAGGTAGCACAGCAGGCCCGTCATGCTCTTTTTGAGGCGGGAGAGCAGATAGGCAAAGCGAGCCGTGTCCTCGGGGAGGTAGCGCTTTGCGTACTCATCCACGAGAAGCCCGGCCAGCGCCGCCATGGCCTCGTCGTCGAGGTCGAGGAAGGGCTGTAAGCCAGCGCAGGGGTTGTCAGGGCCGGGGTGGGGGTCGAGGGCCATCTGGAGCACCCAGTGCATGAGGGTGCCGCTCTGGTCGGCGGAGAGCTCCGCCCGCTTCCGGGGTCGCAGACCCAGCACGTACTGCAGGAAATAGCCGTACCGGCAGGTGTAGTATTTTTCGAGCTGACTGGGCGAGATGCGGAGCCGCCGGCCCAGCAGCGTTTCCAGCGCCTCGAGGTCGCTGACCTGACGGGGGCTGCGGCCCGCCATCCGGCGCAGGAGGGCGAGGCCCTCGGGTTCTGCCCCGCCGGGGGCATGAAGGGCCTCGGTGAGGCTGGCGCGTTCGGTCTCCGTCAGGGGCCAGCCGCCGCCCAGCACATCGAGACCGTCGGCGGCAGTGGCGGCAAGGTCGGTCAGGTCGAGTTCCGGCGCACCCGGTCTCAGCACGTCCACGATGGGCTCGAGGGCGGCGCAGAGGGTCTGGCCCTGCCCCTTCGGCCAGCTGAGCCAGAGCCCCTTTGCCGGGGCGGTGAGGGCTTTATAAAAGCAGACCTGTTCCCGCACCACCCGGTTCTCGAAGCAGTCCGGAAGCTCGATCTCCTGCGCCATCAGGGCGTCGCGGTCGGCGTGGGTCAGCAGGCCCGTCTCGCCGGGCGCGGCGGGGAATTCGCCCTCGGAGAGGCCCAGCACAAAGACATAGTCCGGTGCGTCAAGGCGCATCTTGCCTGCGCTGGCCAGCACCACGGCGTCCAGCGTCTGGGGGATGTGGCCGAGGTCGGACGAGCGCAGCAGCAGCCCGAACAGCTCTTCGTACTCGGGGATGGTGACGCTCTGGCCGCCCAGCAGGCTCGCCATCTCATCCAGCAGTCCCATGACCACATTCCACTCCCGGGCGGCTTCCTCGGCGGCGGGGATGCCCCGCTCGTCCCGGATGGCCTCCACCTGCGCGGCCTGAGCGTCCTCCGCGCCCAGCTCCTTCAGGCAGAAGTAAAGGGCGCGGCTCATCTGCTCGGCGTTGGCAGAGCGGAGCTTCGCGCGCAGGCCGTCGGCGGCGGTGATGAGAAGGGCGCGGGCCTTTTCGGCCCGGGCGAGGTTTTCTCTGTCCTCGTCGGTAGGCTCCACATCGCCGAAGCCCCGGGGGTTCTTCTCGAAGGGTGCGCGCCACGCCGCCGCATTGGGCGACCAGGTGTAGGCGTAGTTCTCGAGGGCGCAGACCTCTTCCTCGGTGAGGGCGCAGAGGCCGGTCTTGGCCAGCGTGGTGAGCTGTTCCGTCAGCTCCGCACCCCGGCCAATGGCCAGCAGACACCGCACCGCCGTGGCCGGGGCGCTGAACTCGGGCGTCGTCGGCTCGTCGCAGTAGAGAGGGATGTCCGCCATCCGGAACTCGTACTTCACGGCGGCGCGGTATTTCGAGATGTCGCGGCAGACCACCGCCACCTTCCCGCAGCGGACGCCCTGCCGCATGAGGCGGCGGATGGCGGCAGCGGCGGCGCGGGCTTCTTCCTCCCGGCTGGGAGCGGCGAAAAGCTTTATCTCCGGGCAGGCCGTGGGCGGGTCACACCGGCCCGCGGCCAGCAGCTGGGCCGCAGCGGCGAGGCCGGGGGCGTCGGCGTGGCGCACGTCCCGGCGCAGCAGTTCCGGCACGGCCACCGCAGTGCCGTTCCGGCGGGCCAGCTGGCGCAGCTGCGCCGCCACCTGCTTCGCGCCGGAGAAAAGGCTCATGTCCCCCGGCACGAGAGGGGTGCCGTCGTCGCAGAGGGCCACCGTCACGGTGGGCAGCGAGGCCAGCAGAGCGCCCATCAGCCGCTTTTTCGGGGCGTTGAAGGTGTCGAACTCGTCGATAAAGACGGCCCTGTCCCGCAGGAACTCCGGCAGCTCGCCCCGGGCCAGTGCGGCCTCGAGGCGGGATGCGGCCAGCTCCAGCCGGTCGGAGGGGTCCATGCCTGTCCCGGCCAGAAGGGTCTCGTAGCCCTGAAAGATGAGGGCCAGTTCGCTGAGCTTGGCGCTGTCGGTGCCGCAGTCCTGCGCCAGCTCATAGAGCTGCCGGCCCGAGAGGCCCGCGCTCTTGAGCTCGTCGATGGTCTCGGCGGCCATCTGGCAGAAGGCGGCCGAGCGGCGGTGGCGGTAGTAGTAGTGGACATTGTCCTGCAGTTCCTCGAGGGCGCGGCGCACCAGCACGGCCCGGCCCGCGTCGCTGAGGGTCTGGACGGCAGAGCCGCCCTCCGCCGACAGGATATGCTCGGCGAGGCTGGTGAAGGAAAAGCTCTCCACCAGTCCGCTCAGCGCGTCGCCCAGCTCCCGGTGGATGCGGCCCTCGGTGGACGAGGTGAACTGCTCCGGCACCAGCAGGATGCTCTTCTCCCCCGCCTCGGCCCGCGCCCGGATGCGCTGGTACAGCAGGGTGGTCTTTCCGCTGCCGGAGCCGCCTAAAAGTAGTTTTAACATGATGAATCTCTCCGTTGGGTCAGTTTTTTATCGTGGGAGCCAAAAGCCTCTCCCTTTGGGAGAGGTGTCACCGAAGGTGACGGAGAGGGCTAGCCCAGATCGGAAGAGCGTC
>ERZ810537.194-NODE-194-length-11289-cov-5.55839_pt1 | contig 11289 bp, 8 predicted proteins | sample MGYA00520329_ERZ810537 | MGnify/ENA primary metagenome ERZ810537 (study PRJEB31588, sample SAMN03398818) | human gut metagenome | study: EMG produced TPA metagenomics assembly of the PRJNA231909 data set (A prospective, longitudinal analysis of the... | reverse complement strand
GGTCATCCCCGCCGTACATCTCCCGGCGGCAGACGATCTCAAAGCCGCTGGCCAGGGCGTTGTTGAGGCTGTACTGATTTTCCGGGCTGACGGTGGCCCCGATGCCCACGATGCCCGGGCGGAGCCGGGCAAGCGCCGCCTCCAGCAGCTTCCGCTGCAGACCGTTGCCCCGGTAGTCGGGGTGGACGATGGCGCTGTCGGCGTTGGCCCAGCCGTCCCACTCTTCTCGCGGGATGCCCATAAAGGCGGCATAGTTGTGCGCGTCCTGCCCGCAGTACCGCAGGATGAAGTAGGCCCCCAGCCGCCCGCCGTCCCACCCGCCGATGCAGAGGTCCTCTTTCAGGTAGCGGGCGATGTTTTCCAGCGTGTCGGGTACGAACTGCTCCGGGTGGGGCATCGCGGCCCGCACCTCGTTCTGCAAGGCGTAAAAGGCGGCGGCATCCTCCGGCCCGGCGGCGCGCAGGGTCATGGTGCGGCTTGCGGGCCGGCCGCACACTTTGTGCAGAAGAACTTCCATTCTTGCTCTATCCCTCCAAAATAAAATCATACTTTCCGGCTGATTCCAGTATAAATGCCGTTTGAATCATTGTCAATTTATGCTATAATATTTGTAGGAAGAGTTTTTGTGCTCAGGCACAGCTTTTCCGGAAGTCCAGGCAGGGCCGCCCTGCCCGTGTACCGGAGGAAACGAACCATGAGAGATTCCAGCTTATCCCCTTCCAGCCGCCTGGGTGGTGCTGTCATCAGCGACCGCATCGTCAGCGCTCTGCTGGAGGAACTGCGCACAGGCCGCTATGCACAGACCGACCGTCTGCCCGCCGAGGTAGACCTTGCCGCCGAACTCGGCGTCAGCCGCACCGTCATCCGCGATGCGCTGAGCGAGATGGAGCGTGCGGGTTACATCGAGCGGGTGCGCGGCATCGGCACAGTGGTCAACCGAAGTGTCCTGAACCTGCGCAGCCGGTTGGACCAGAAGCTGGAGTATTACCCGCTCATCCGCAGCTTTGGCAGCTACCCCCACGCCGACGGCATCCAGATCTACCCCGTCCGCGCAGGCGAAGAGCTGGCCCGTGATCTGGCCATCGAGCCCGGCGACGATGTCATCTGCATCAAGAAGCGCATCCTCGCCGACACCACCCCCGTCATCTACTCCATCGACTACCTGCCCCGCGCCCTGTTTGGGAGCCGGGACTACACCCGCATCGACCTGTCGGGTGACATCTTCGATGTCCTGGAGCGGGAGTGCCGCCAGCAGGTGGCCTCCAATGTGGCCCACCTCAAGGCCAGCTGCGGCGACGAGTCCATCCAGGCCGCCATGCGTCTGGCCCCGGGCGAGGCCATGCTGCTGCTGGATGAGATATGCTACAACCGGCTCTGCCATCCCGTCATGCGTTCGTTGAGCTACTACACGAACTTCTTCGACTTCTCGATTCTTCGAAAGCTTCTTTGACGGAGGGAAACAAAAGAATATGCGTCATCTAATCGATCCGTTGGATTTCAGTCAGCAGGAGATCACCTCTCTGCTGGACCTGGCCGACCGCATCTGCGCCGACCCGGCTGCCTATCAGGACGTGGCCGCCCACAAAAAGCTGGCTACTCTGTTCTACGAGCCGTCCACCCGTACCCGTCTTTCGTTTGAGGCCGCGATGCTGAACCTCGGCGGACATGTCCTCGGCTTCCCGAGTGAGACCGTCTCCAGTGCATCCAAGGGCGAGAGCGTAGCCGACACCATCCGCGTCGTCTCCTGCTACGCCGACATCGTGGCCATGCGCCACCCCAAGGAGGGCGCACCGCTGCGGGCCAGCCGGTACTCCCGCATCCCTGTTATCAACGCAGGCGACGGCGGCCACCAGCACCCGACCCAGACCATGACCGACCTGATGACCATCCGCCGCCGCAAGGGCCGTCTGAACGACCTGACCATCGGCCTGTGCGGCGACCTCAAGTTTGGCCGCACCGTCCACTCCCTCATCAAGACCATGGCGCGCTGTGAGAACATCCGCTTCGTCCTCATCAGCCCCGAGGAGCTGCGGGTGCCGGACTACATCATCACCGACGTGCTCGAGGCCAACCACATCCCCTACAAGGAGACCCGCAGCCTCGAGGAATCCATGCCCGAGCTGGACATCCTCTACATGACCCGCGTCCAGAAGGAGCGTTTCTTCAACGAGGAAGACTATGTCCGTCTGAAGAACAGCTATATCCTCACCAAAGAGAAGATGGCCCTTGCCAAGCCCGACATGGCCGTGCTCCATCCCCTGCCCCGCGTCAATGAGATCACGCTGGACGTGGACGACGACCCCCGCGCCGCCTACTTTGAGCAGGTGCAGAACGCCGTCTACATCCGCATGGCGCTGATCATGACGCTGCTGGGCCTCAAGGACCCCAAGGCTGAAAAGGAGGGCAACTGAGATGCTGAACATTGATGAAATTCAGAATGGTATCGTCATCGACCATATCAAGGCAGGCACGGCCATCGGCCTGATGGATCTGCTGGGCATCAAGGGCAACCGCACCGCCAGCGTGGCCCTCATCCAGAACGCCCGCAGCCACAAGGCGGAGTCGGGCCGGAAGGACATCATCAAGGTGGAGGGCGACGCCTCCTGGCTCAACCTCGACGTGCTGGCCTATCTTGACCCCGACATCAGCGTGACCGTCATCGAGAACGGCAAGGCCGTCAAGAAGGAAAAGCCCCAGCCCCCCAAGCGTCTGGTCAACATCGTGCGGTGCAAGAACCCCCGCTGCATCTCCTCCATCGAGGAAGAGTGCGACCAGATCTTCGAGCTGAGCTCCAACGGCAGGTATCGCTGCATCTACTGCGAGCAGGAGCTGCAGGTCAAGCCGGAATAATCGGAATAAACGATAAAAGCCGCCTGTCGTTCAACGAACGACAGGCGGCTTTGCTTTTGATTCTCAGACTTTCCGGCGCAGCAGGCTCATCGGCGGCAGCTCCGGGGTGGGGATGGTATAGCGCTCCATCGCGTGGGGCGTGGACTCCACCAGCTCACCGGCCTCATTCTTGATCCACTCGGGGCTCAGCGGGATGCTGCGGCCATCCGGGCAGAGCACCTCCAGCGTGTCGCCGAGGCTCCACTTGCCCCGCTGCTGGCAGCTGGCGACGCCGTTCTCCCAGCCGTCCACCGTACCGACAAACTCCCACTCGCGGATGTAAGTCGCGCTGTCGGTGGCCTGACGGGCCTGCTCCCGGCCAAAGTAGAAGCCGGGCGAATAGTGGCGGTGGCTGGTGCGGGTCAGCTCAGCCAAAACCTCTTCCGGCAGCTCGAAGTTCTCGTTCATCGGGTCGGCCAGATACTGGTCGAGGGCGCGGCGGTAGGCCGCCGTCACGCTGGCGACGTAGTAGAACGTCTTGGCGCGGCCCTCGATCTTGAGGCTGTCCACGCCCGCCTTGCAGATGAGGTCGAGGAAGGGCGCGGTACACATATCGTTGGCGTTGAGGATGTAGCTGCCGTTCTCGTTCTCGCCGATCTCATAGAGCTGGCCCGGGCGGGTCTCCTCGCTGAGATAGTACTTCCAGCGGCAGGGCTGGGCGCACTGGCCGCGGTTTGCGTCGCGGCCTGCCATGTAGTTGGAGAGCAGGCAGCGGCCCGAGACGCTCATGCACATGGCGCCGTGGACGAAAGCCTCGATTTCCAGCTCTGGCGGGGTCTTGTCGCGGAGGGTGGCGATGTCCTGCAGGGTCATCTCCCGGGCCAGCACCACCCGCTTCGCGCCCATGTTGTAGGCGGCGCGGGCAGCGGCCCAGTTGGTGATGCCGGTCTGGGTGGACATATGGACGTCGATGTCGGGCGCGAAGGTCTTGCAGGCGTCCAGCACGCCGAGGTCTGCCACGATGAAGGCGTCCACACCGGCGGCGGCAGCGTCCTTGATGGCCTGGGGCAGACGGTCAGCCTCCTCGTTGGTGGGCAGGGTGTTCATGGTCAGGTAGACCTTGCGGCCCCGGGCGTGGGCATAGATGACGCCCTCGCTCAGCTGCTCCGGGGTGAAGTTGGTGGGTGCAGAGCGCATCCCGAACTCGGGCAGAGCGCAGTAAACGGCGTCCGCGCCGTAGTTGATGGCATACCGCAGGCGCTCGAGGTCGCCCGCCGGGGCCAGAAGTTCCGGTATCTGTAACATGGTATTCCTCTTTTACTTCATACTTTTATTAACTTTAGCCGCCTCATCGCAGTTTTTCTGGTGGTCTGCGTAGGTGCGGGCGTAGTAGTAGTGACCGGCAAGGTCGGTGACGAAGAAATAGGCGTTCTTCGCCTCATCGTCGGGCTGCGGGGCAAGCGCCGCACGGATGGCCGCGATGCCGGGGTTGGAGATCGGACCGGCGGAGAGGCCGGTGCAGGTGTAGGTGTCGTAGGCTTCCAGAATGTTCTCCGGGATGCTGTCCCAGCCGCCGTAGTAGGGCGCGACCCAGTTCCAGAGGTAGTTGTTGTCGGCGTCGCTCTGGACGTAGCTGGAGGTGTTGCTCTGCAGTTTGGGGTAGGGCGAACCCTCGGCCAGACGGTTGCGGAACACCTGCGCCACATTATCGTCCTGATCGTTGCCGGCCTCCTCCTGCACGAAGGACGCCAGAGTGACCACCTCGGAGAGGGTCATCCCCTGCTTTTCCATCTCGGCATACATCTCATCGGTGATCTGCTTGTCGAAGTGAGAATAGAACGTCTCAACGTAATGATGGACGGTGTCATCCTTCAGGAAATCGTAGGTATCCGGGAAAAGATAACCCTCGCACTTGAGGAAGCGGTCCGGGGCGTCCTTGTCGTCGGGGACGTACTGCCAGAACCTGTACTGGCTGAAATCGCCGGTGTTGGCCTCCTTGAGGAAATCCTCGGCGCTGCACAGCCCGGCATCTTCCATTTTTTTCGCAATGGCGATGGCCGTCGTACCCTCGGGGAAGGTCAGCCGGACGCTGTCGGCCTTCGCGTAGGCGGAAAGTGCCTCGATGATGTCGTCGTAGGAGCTGCCGGGGGCGAGGTCGAACTCACCGTATTGGAGCTTGCCTGCCGCGCCCTGCTTGCCTGCATACCAGCGGAAGACGTGGGGGTACTTGATGACGCCCGCCGCCTTGAGCTTCTGGGCGATGGCCGCCACGCCGCTGCCCTGCTGGATGCTCACACTCACCGGCTCGCCAGCGGAAGCACTGCCGTTGATCTCTTTTCGGATGGCCAGCAGACAGCCGCCCGCCGCCAGTACCAGGATCAGCAGCACGATCAGAATCATTTTCACTGCGCCGCCTTTTCTGCTTTTTCTATGTTTTGCATCGTGTGCCATGTACACACTCCTTTACCATTCCGTTCAGCTTTCCATCATCAGCCGCATATAGCTTTCTTCCACATCGAAAGGCTCCGCGTCGAACCGTATCATGCCGTAGTCCTGCCGGGTGCCTTCGCCGAGGAAAAGGTTCTGAGCCGCGCCCACTGTGATGACGGCGCGCTCCACGATGACCTCCTTCTCCCGGGCCGCTTCCATCAGCACCTCGGCAGAGCGGTCGTCTTCGGCCATCAGCTCCACAAAATAGAGGGTGTCCTCCCGGCGGAAGTAGATGCCGTAGCCCTTCTCGTTGGACACGATGGTCGCGCCCCGGGCGTAGAGGTCGGTCAGCACGACGGCCATCCGCTCCGGCGGGAACTGGACGGTATCGGGATAGAAGCGCTCCCGCAGCTCATAGAGCTTGCGGGCCGTCACGGAGTCGAACTCCGCCTGACTCCACAGGTTACGGGACACCTCCCGGGGCAGGCAGCGGAGGGCAAAAGCCCGCCGGAAGCCCTTGTTTTCCAGCAGGGCGGCCTGCTCCTGTCCGGCCGGAACGGCCACGGTGAAGCCCGCGCCCCGCAGCTTCTGCTGCGCACAGAGATAGTCCACGAGTCCTGCCAGAAGCAGGCTTCCCTGCCCGCAGAGGCCGTAGAGGTAGCTGCCGCTGCGTCCCTTGAGGGTGACGGGGACCGCCAGCGCCGCAGCGGCTATCTCGTCATTTTCCTCAGCGACGTAGATATTTTCCGCCCCGGCGAACTTTTCCAGAGCGGTCTTGATGAACTCGGCGCTGTCGCCGCGTTCTTTCTGCCACAGTGCCACGACTGCCGCCTCATCCGACGGCTGCATCAAACGATACATTGATAGTATCCCTCCCATTTTCGCGGTTATCCGAGCTCTTTTTCCGCCAGCGCCCGCACCTCGGCCTGAATCTCCTCGATGGTGCGCATGGCTCCATTTTCCGTGCAATGGACGGTGGCCCAGCCCAGATGCGCCGCACAGTACTCGGCGGCACGGCGGCTGCGGGCCAGATATTCGATGTCCTTTTCGTGGACGTCCTTCCTGCTCTCGTCGCCATGATAGCGGCCGGTCATGAGCTTCTGGCTCACGGCGGGGTCTACCTGTAAGTACACCACAGCGTCCGGCGCGGGCAGGCCCAGCAGTCTGTATTCGTAGTCAAAGGCCCAGCGGAGGAAATCGTCCCACTGCTCCGGCGGGAGCTTGGAGCACTGATGCACCGCGTTCGACGTGGTGTAGCGGTCGGCGATGACGATGCCGCCCGCCTCGTAGAAGCTGCCCCACCTGGTCTTATAGCTGGCGTACCGGTCCACCGCATAGAAGCTGGACGCCGCATAGGGGTTGACGTCGTCGGGCTTGTCGCCAAACCGGCCGGAGAGGTACATCTTCACCAGCGCACTGGAATCGCTCTCGTAGTCCGGGAATGTGATCTCCATCACCCTTCGACCGCTCTCGGCCAGATGGGCGGCCAGCAGCTTTGCCTGGGTGGCCTTGCCGGAGCCGTCCAGCCCTTCGATGACAAGAAGCCTGCCCTTGCTCATTCTGCCTTCTCCCCTTTCAGCGCGGCGTACCGGGCGCGGACCTCAGTGGTGCGACCGCAGCACATCTTGCCCTCCGGGCAGGGGCCGGACACGCAGGCCGGGCCGGCGGTGCGGAAGATATGGGGTGCCACCGGGTAGACCAGCCGCAGCATCTCTTCGGCCAGCTGCCGTATCTCCCACTGGGCGCGGCTGCAGCAGCGCAGGTGGAAGAAGTTCTGCAGGCTGCGGGCGTTCATGGTCACCACCATCTTGGTCTCGCAGGCGTTGGGCAGCACGAAGCGGGCGTCCTCGTTGGCCTGCTTGGAAGCCTTGGCCCGGGCCTGCTTTTCGGGCAGACCTTCGGCCATCAGGCGGGCGGTGTGGCCGTCTTCCAGCTTCTGCACGAGGTCGAGGTAGCGCCTGGCGTCCTCGTTCATGCTCTCGATGAACGCCGCCTTTGCCTCGGGGATGGCCTCGATCTCGGGCGGGATGACATAGCGGAAATCATCCAGACGGACGTACCGCTGACTCTGGACGCTGAAGGACGCGATGCGGTGACGGGTGATCTGGGCCAGCAGGGTACGGCTGACGCCCTCGATGCCGAAGGTGAAACTTGCGTGCTCGATGGGGCTGGCGTGGCCCAAATCGCTGAGCATGGTCAGGAAGCGGGCAGTCTTTTCCTCATCCAGCCCGTCCAGCAGGTCGGTGATGTGGGCGTCGGAGTAGCAGAGCTTCGCCGCAGCCGCCACGACCTTCTCCGGCTCCGGCGTATGTGCTATCAATCGGACAGTCATCATTTTTCTCATTCCTCCGTCGTTATCTTCACAAGGGGCGCAAAGTTGGCCATGGTCTTCTTCACGCCCACCTTCTCGAAGCTGATCTCCACGATCTGGTCGCCGGCGGCGGGCTTGACCTTCAGCACCTTGCCGCGCCCGAAGACCTTGTGCTCCACGATGTCGCCCGGCTCATAGTGCTTGGGGCCAGTGGATGCCGCTGCCGGACGGGGCGAAGAGGTCACGCCGCCGCCTGCGGGTCTGACCGGCGCTTTGGGCGCTGCCGGACGGCCATAGCCAGAGCCAAAGCCGCTGCTTCCCGAACCGGAGCCGCAGCCGCCATGACCCGACGAAGCACTTCCCCGGCCCGCGTGATCGGAGCCAAAGCCTCGGTTATTGGACATTGGTGCGTTATATTCTTTATTCAGATAGCCGCTGCGGCTGCCATAGCCCGAGCCGTAACCGGAGGCCGCACGCCCCCAGCCGGAGGGGCCGGAGTAGCCCGACGCACCACCCGGCACGGTATCGCTGCCGTAACCGCTGCCCCAGCCGCCCAGACGGGAGCGCTGCTCCAGCACCGGGCTGCGGGTCTCTTCGATGTACTCCGGCTCGATTTCCCGGAGAAAGCGGCTGGGCTCGTTGCGCTGGGTGCGGCCATAGAGCATCCGGGTGACGCTGTTGGAGATGTAAAGCTCCTTCTTGGCGCGGGTAATACCCACATAGGCCAGACGGCGCTCCTCCTCGAGGTCAGCCTCGGAATACCTGCTCATCTCACTGGGGAAGACCCCCTCTTCCATGCCAATGAGGAATACATAGGGAAACTCAAGGCCCTTGGCCGAGTGGATGGTCATCAGCACCACCTGGTCGGCGCTCTCGTTGTAGCTGTCGATGTCGCTGATGAGGGCGATGTCCTCCAGATAGCCTTCCAGCGAGGCTTCTTCGCCGTGCTGGTCGCAGTAGCTTTTGACGTTATTGACCAGCTGACCGAGGTTCTGCAGACGGTCAGCAGCATCCTCGTGGCCCTTGGCGGCGTCAGCTTCCAGCATGGCGCGGTAGCCGGTGATCTCGATGACATCGGAGGCGAACTCATCCAGCGTCTTCGTTTCCAGCGATTCCTGCAGTTTCTGGTAGATGTCCCAGAACTTGAACAGCGGCGCGATGGCGCGGCTGAGCTTGGCGTACTGGTCGGCATGGGAGATGACATCCAGCATACTGATGCCCTGCTGAGCCGCCAAATCCGCGATGACCTCGATGGTCGTCGCACCGATTTTGCGCGCAGGCTCGTTGATGATACGGCGGAGTCGGACATCGTCCCGGGGGTTCGCCACGATGGACATATAGGAGTGGATGTCCTTGACTTCCTTGCGGTCGTTGAAGCGCTGGCCGCCCACGATCTTATGCGGGATGCCCGCACGGGTGAAGTAGCTTTCGATGGGGGCCGACTGGGCGTTCATCCGGTAGAGGATGGCGTGGTCGGCCAGATGTCCGCCCTCTTTGAGGTGCTGGCCGATGACGTCCGCGATATGGCTGGCCTCGTCCTGCTCGTTCTCGGCGGTGTAGACCTGCACCTTGTCGCCCTCGCCGTTCTTGGTCCAGAGGGTCTTGCCCTTGCGCTCGGTGTTGTGCTGGATGACACAGTTGGCGGCATTCAGGATATTTGACGTAGAGCGGTAATTCTGCTCGAGTCGGATGGTCCTGGTGCCTTTATAGATGCGCTCGAAGTTGAGGATGTTCTCAATGGTCGCGCCGCGGAAGCGGTAGATGCTCTGGTCGTCGTCGCCCACGACGCAGATGTTCTTTTCCGGGCCGGTGAGCAGGCTCACGAGCCGGAACTGAGCCACACTGGTGTCCTGATACTCGTCCACCAGCAGATATTTGTACTTATTCTGGTAGAACTCCCGCACGTCCTCGTGCTCCGACAGCAGGATGACCGTCTGGTAGATGAGGTCGTCGAAGTCGAAGGCACCGGCCTCCTTGAGCTTCTTTTCGTAGGCGGCGTAGACCTTGGCCGCAAGGGCGCCCTTCGTGTCCCGGGCCGGGGTCTTCAGGGCCTCTTCCGGGCTGATGAGCTGGTCTTTCCAGCGGCTCATCTGGTTGATGGCGCTTTTGACCGGGAAGAACTTGTCGTCCACGCTCAGCTCTTTGTACACAGCCTTCATGACACGCTGGGAGTCGTCGCTGTCGTAGATGGTAAAGCTGCGGGGGTAGCCGATCTCCTCGGCCCAGCGGCGGAGAATGCGGACGCAGGCCGAGTGGAAGGTGGAGGCGAACACCTCGTCGCCCTCTTCCCCGCCCAGCATCCGGCGCAGACGCTCTTTCAGCTCACCGGCGGCCTTGTTGGTAAAGGTGATGGCCATGACGTTCCAGCTCCGGACGGCGTCCTTCCGCAGCATCCCGTCCAGCCACGACGGGGCGTCGGTGCCGGTCATGATGGCGGTGCGCAGAGCTTTCACATCGTCCTCCGTCACCTCCCGGGGCGTCCACCTGGAGCCGTGGGCCGAGCCGAAGCGGATGAGGTTGGCGATGCGGTTGACCAGCACGGTGGTCTTTCCGCTGCCTGCACCCGCGAGGATGAGCAGAGGGCCATTGGTGGTGAACACCGCCTCCCGCTGCATATCGTTCAGGCGTCCGAACTGCTTTTCGATATACGTATCACGCAAAGCGCAGAATTGTTGTGCGAGATCTGTTGCCATTGTTTCACCTGTTCTTTTCAATCATTTCTGGATATATCACTTAAAATATAGTATATCACATTTCAAAAAAGTTGTACACAAAAACAATGCAAACAAAAAACCGCCCCACCGCAGTCAATACCACGATGGAGCGGGGATCTCAGGAAATGCTTAGCCGAAGATGTTGATGAGGATACCAGCAGCGACGGCGGAGCCGATAACACCGGCCACGTTGGGGCCCATTGCGTGCATCAGCAGGAAGTTGGAGGGGTTCTCGCTCTGGCCGACCTTCTGAGAAACACGGGCAGCCATAGGCACAGCGGAAACGCCGGCGGAACCGATCAGGGGGTTGACCTGACCGCCGGTCAGGATATACATGACCTTGCCGCAGAGAACACCGGCAGCAGTGCCGAAGGAGAATGCGATGAGGCCCAGCACGATGATGAACAGGGTGCGGCTGTTCAGGAAGGTGTTTGCAGAGGTGGTGCAGCCAACAGACAGAGCCAGGAAGATGGTGATGATGTTCATCAGCTCATTGCCGGCGGTCTTCTGGATACGGTCCACGACACCGCACTCCTTCATCAGGTTGCCCAGCATCAGCATACCGACCAGGACGGCGGCATCCGGCACGATGAGGGAGACGACGATGGCGACCATGACGGGGAAGATGATCTTCTCGGTCTTGGTCACGGTGCGCAGCTGCTTCATCACGACGGTACGCTCTTTCTTGGAGGTCAGAGCCTTCATGATAGGCGGCTGGATAACAGGCACCAGAGCCATGTAGCTGTAGGCCGCGACGGCGATGGAGCCTAGCAGCTCAGGAGCCAGACGGGAGGTGACGAAGATAGCGGTGGGGCCGTCTGCGCCGCCGATGATGGAGATAGCAGCAGACTGCTTCTGGGTGAAGTCCACCAGACCGGTAGCGACCAGCAGACGAGCGCCCATGTAAGTACCAAAGATACCGAACTGAGCGGCAGCGCCCAGCAGCAGGCTCTTGGGGTTGGAGATCAGGGGGGCGAAGTCGGTCATGGTGCCAGATCGGAAGAG
>ERZ810537.193-NODE-193-length-11297-cov-8.41505_pt1 | contig 11297 bp, 9 predicted proteins | sample MGYA00520329_ERZ810537 | MGnify/ENA primary metagenome ERZ810537 (study PRJEB31588, sample SAMN03398818) | human gut metagenome | study: EMG produced TPA metagenomics assembly of the PRJNA231909 data set (A prospective, longitudinal analysis of the... | reverse complement strand
AGGTCGCTTCGGCTGATTCCGGTGGCTTTCTGGGCATTGCATTCGGCTGGACATTCGACATCGCATCCTGCCGGCATTTCGTCGTGGGGCAAAGTGTACAATCGCCACGTTTGCTTTCGCGCCCAGCGTAAATCGCGTCGCCGGCTCCGCGAACGGATTTCCAATCACACAGAATGCCGTGAACAGTCAGCCATGCCTGTTGCGCGGCGAAGAGAAAAGAAGAAGCAGTGGATTATCCTCTCTTTACCAAGCTGGCCGCCGAGTTCTTCGGCACCGCCATTCTGATGATCTTCGGCAACGGCTCCGTGGCCAACGTCGAGCTCAAGAACACCAAGGGCCACCACGCCGGCTGGCTGAACATCGCCATGGGCTATGGCTTCGGCGTCATGTTCCCGGTGCTCATGTTCGGTGGCGTATCCGGCGCTCATATCAACCCGGCCATGACCCTTGCTCAGGCCATCAACGGCCTGTTCCCCTGGAATGAAGTGCTGCCGTACATCGTCGCCCAGCTGCTCGGCGCCCTGCTTGGCCAGCTCATCGTCTACATCACTTACTACCCGCACTACCAGGAGACCGAGGACGCCGAGGCGATTCTGGGCACCTTCTGCACCACTGACGCGGACAACAAGAAGGTCAACTACTTCCTCAACGAGATGTTCGGCACGCTCGTGCTGGTGTTCGGCGCACTGTGCTGCCTGACGCTGCCGTGGGGCAAGGCCGACGACGCCGCATCCTCCATCGTGGTCGGCTTCATTGTGTGGGGCCTCGTGACCTCCATGGGTGGCCCGACCGGCCCTGGCCTGAACCCGGCCCGTGATCTCATGCCGCGACTGCTGCACGCCATCCTGCCGATTCCGAACAAGGGTACGTCCCGCTGGGGCGAAGCCTGGATCCCGGTTGTGGCCCCGATTGTCGGTGCCATTATCGGTGTCTGGCTGTACGTGTTCTTCTTCGCCAGCTGATTCGTTGATTGATTCATGCATGCAAATGGCCTCCGCTCGTTTTGGGCGGAGGCCATTGTCGTTGAATCAGGTAAACGCAGAGACTACTGCTCCAGGAACACCTGCGGGGCCTTCATGAAGTTCGTGGCGCAGTGTTCGCCGCAGAAGTAATAGGGCTTGCCCTCATACTCGCGCGTGATCGCGTCGGCATTCACCGCCACGGTCATGCCGCACACCGGGTCGGTGGCGGTTTCGCCGTCGGTCGGGGTGACGTGGTGCATGTGCATTCCCATATCCATAGTGTTCTCCTTGTTGGTTGGATTATTGGATTGGTCGGATACGTGATTGGTTGGATTCAGCGTGGTGCGATCGTCGATGATGATGGTCGGCTCGTGAGGCGCGTTGGATGTGGTGGAGCCGGTGATGTTGGCGGCGTTGGCTGATTCGGCCGATCCGGCTGATTCGATATCCGCCGTGCTGTTGCCCGAGCCAGCGGTGCTATCGGCAGCACCCACGTTGATATTCGCCCCATGCAGCCTGTTCGCGTTCAGCACCAGGCACACCGAGCTCAACGCCATCGCCAGACCCGCGATCATCGGGCTCAACAGCCAGCCGGTGAACGGGTAGAGTGCGCCGGCGGCCACCGGAATGCCGATGACGTTGTAGCCGAACGCCCACCCCAGATTCTCGCGGATGTTGCGCATCGTGGCGTTGGACAGGTTGATGGTCTTGATGACGCCGCGCAAGTCGCCGCTCATCAAGGTCACGTCCGCCGACTGCATCGCCACGTCCGTGCCGGTGCCGATGGCGATGCCGAGATCCGCCTGGGCCAGCGCGGGGGCGTCGTTGATGCCGTCGCCCACCATCGCAATCAGAGTGCGGGATTGCGCGGCCGTGCGGGAGGCGCCATCCGCGGACTTGGCGGCGGCCTCGTCGCGTTCGCGCTGCAGTTTGGCGATCCAGTAGGCCTTGCCGTCCGGCTTGACCTCGCAGATCACCGTGTCGATGCCGACTTCGCGGGCGATGCGCCCGGCTACCTCGGCCTTGTCGCCCGATAGCATCACCGTGCGGATGCCGCGTGCGCGCAACGCCGCGATGGCCTCGCGCGAGCCTTCCTTGACTGTGTCCTGCTCGTAGCTCGGCTTGTCCCAGTCGGCGGCCGCGTCCACCACGCCGCGCGTGATGGTGCCGGTCTTGTCGAACACCACGGTGCCGATGCGACGCGCCTGTTCCAGCGCCTTGGCGCTGGTGACCAGCACGCCGTTGGTGGCGCCCAAGCCCAGTGAGACCGTCACCGACAGCGGCGTGGCCAGTCCCAGCGCGCACGGGCAGGCGATGATCAGCACGCTGACCGCGGTGACCATCGCATGCGCCAGTTGCGGCACCGGGCCCAGTGACACCCAGATGGCGAACGTCCAGATGGCGATGATCATCGCCGCCGGCACGAAATACCGGGCGATCTTATCGGCCAGCTGCTGCACCGGCGCCTTGGTCGCCTGGGCGCGGGCCACCATCGCCGCGATCTGCGAGAGTACCGTGTCCGCGCCGACTTGGGTGGCGCGCATCACGCAGTCGCCCTTGAGCAGCACGGTGGCCCCGGTTACCGGATCGCCGACGGTTTTGGAAACCGGCTTGGATTCGCCGGTGATCATCGATTCGTCGATATGCGCCTCGCCGGCCACGATGATGCCGTCTGTGGGCACGCGCTCGCCGTTCTTGACGACCAGCAGGTCGCCGGTGGCGATGGCGTCGATGTCGGTGTCCGTGAAATACGCCGGATTGCGCCATTCGATGCCGTCCACATGGTCTGCGGAAGTGGCGTTGAGTTTGTGCGCGGTGCGCGGGCGCAGTTTGATGAGCGACTGCACCGCCTTGCCGGTGCCTTCGCGGGCCTTGGTTTCCAGAAGGCGGCCGACCAGCACCAAGGTGATGACCACGCCAACCGATTCGAAATACGGTTCGCGCGAGCCTTCCGGGAACACCCACGGGGCGATGCAGGTCACCAGCGAATACAGGTAGGCGGCCGAAGTGCCCAGTGAGACCAGCGAGTTCATGTCGGGGGAGCGATGCACCAACGCGGGGAAGCCGACCGTGTGGATCGGACGCCCGCAGTAGAACATCACCGGCGTGATCAGGATGGCCTGCAACCACGGGTTCACCATCCAATGTGGCACCAGCGTGGGATTGGCCATATGCAGCATGGTGACGGCGAATACCGGCAACGTCAGTACCGCGCCCACAATCACCAGCTTCGTCAGCGCCTTGATCTCATTGGCGCGTTCAGCCGCCTCTCGCCGATCGGCCTCCGCCGCATCCACGGCGGTAGGTGCCGTATGCGAAGCATCAGGATGAGGAAGGGGCGTGTTCTCATCCGAGCCGTCCTCTCCCTCAACCTTCAACATCCCATGCACCATATTCATGCCGCACGCAAACGGATACTCGCCCGGCGGCAACGCCGGCAGTTCCACGTCGGTGGTGGCGTTGCCCGGCAGCATGGCATCAAGTCCCAGATCAGCAAACACCACATGCGAGGTGCATTCGCCGGTCTCCTGCCGGTCGAAGGCTAGTGTGATCGGCGTACCCGCACGCATGCTCACCACGGCGGGGGAGTACCCGCCCTTGACGGTGATTGTTGCGGATTGGCGTTCGCCGGAAGCGTCCATGGCCCCGGCCGTTGCCTTCTGCGTTCCGAAGAAGAATCGCAGGACCAGCCATGTCAATGCGGCCGCCACTATCAGCGCCGCAACGGTCGAGAAAATGCTGAACTCCATAACTGTTCCTTCCCACTCCTGATGTACTGAACAACAGTGTATACCCTATACCCCTAGAGGGTATATAATGGGGTGTGTTCAGCTGACGGATAAGTATCAGGGGGGTTGCGATGCATGGTTATGACGAAGACAAGGCCAAGGTCATCGCACGATTACGCCGTATCGAAGGGCAGGTGCGCGCCATCACGCAGATGGTGGAGGATGACAAATACTGCATCGATATTCTGACGCAGATTTCGGCGTCGAATTCGGCGCTGAAATCCGTGGCGTTATTGCTGCTGGACGATCATCTCAACCATTGCGTGCGGCAGGCGGCGGTCCAGGGCGGCGAGGTGGCCGATGAAAAACTTGCAGAGGCTTCCGCGGCCATTGCGCGTCTCGTCAAATCGTGACGAGTTCTGCCGCATGATGACGCGCGCTGGCAAATCATGAAAGGCCGTCTGACGCTCGGATACGACACGGCATAATAACGGTTGATGCTCGACTGTGATAAGGCCAAGCGTCCAATGTGGGCTGCTGAGCGTCCGTTTAACGGCTTGAAATCGTCGAGTTCGGTAAAAATTTACCGTCATTCACCATCGATGACATACTGGGTACCATGTTTGAGCAAATAGGAACCGTGATTATCGTCATCGTCGTGCTAGTGGTTGGTGCAGGGCTTGGCCTCTTCGCCGGCTTCGTGCTGGGGCGCCATAAGGGTCAGGAGATGGCTCGAGGCGTCAAAAGCGAGGAGCTGGAGGAGGCCAAGACCTCGCTGGAGAATGCGCGATTCGAGAATGCTGAGCTCAGTGCTCGCAATGCTGCCGCACAGGCTCAGATTGAAGGCGTGAACCAGCAATTGGCTTTCGCCAAGTCACAACTTGCCCAGGCGCAGCAGGCTGAGCAGATTCGCATTCAGCAGGAACGTGAGCGTGCGGCTGCGGAGGCGGAACGGAAGCGTCAGGCGGATGCTCGGGACGCCGAGGCCAAGCGTGCTGAACAGGAAGCACGTTTGAAAGAACAGAGCAAGGTGCTCGAGGCGCTTGCGCCAGTGGCCAAAAATCTTGATACCTTGCAGAACAAGGTCACGCAGATCGAAGAGGGCCGCAAGAGGGAAATGGGCGCATTGGGAGCCCAACTCAAGGGGCTCAACGACCAGCAGGCCCGTTTGGACAAGGAGACCAGCTCCCTGTCCGCCGCATTGCGCAACAACAAGGTGCGTGGCGCGTGGGGCGAGGCCCAGCTCAAGAACATTGTCGAATCCGCCGGATTGCTGGAACATGTCGATTTCGATACCCAGGTGGTGGTCACGGATGCCGATGGGCGTACGTTGCGCCCGGATATGATCGTGCATCTGCCGGGAGGCAAGACCATTCCGATTGATGCCAAAGTGCCTTATGCCGATTACCAGCGTGCCTGCGAAATCCCGGACACCGCCAGCCCCGAGGATATTGCCCGCCGCGATGATTTGCTGCGGTCCCATGCCAAGGCGTTGCGCGAGCATGTACGTGCTCTCGGCGAAAAGGCCTATTGGAATGCCTTTGATGTGGCACCCGATTTTGTGGTGGCCTTCATCCCCAATGAGGCACTATTGCAGGCCGCGCTCGAAGCCGATCCCACACTGATGGATGATGCGTTCTCTCGCAAAGTGGCGCTCACCTCGCCGGTCACGCTGTGGGCCGTGCTGAAATCCGTCGCCTATGCCTGGCAGCAGCAGTCGCTCACCGATGACGCCAAGCAGCTGTTCGATCTGTCCCGAGAACTGTACGAACGGTTCTCCACGTTGGGTGATTATGCCATCAAATTGGGCACCCAGATTACTAAGACGGTCAGCGCCTACAACAAGTTCGCGTCCAGCTTGGAACGCCGTGTGTTGCCCACCGCTCGCAAGCTGCAAAAAATCGAACCGACCAAGATCATCGAGGAAGTACCGATCATCGAATCAGATAAAGGCAATGTGAGCGAACTGTCCGCCCCTGAAGTGGTGCCGGCCGATGAGGGTGATACTCATCTGACTGCCTCAGGCGATAGTCTGGAGTCATGACTGAATCTGGATTCCGCCCCACTGGTACCCCGGACCTCGCCGTCGCGAAGAGCCATAATGACTTTGCCATGCTGGAGCCGCGTGAGCAGCTAGCCACCTTGCTGAGGGAGCATGTGGTGGGCCGTCCGTTCTCCGAACTTGCCGCGGTGACTTTCGACCACCATGCCGCCACCGTCATGGGCCATGTGCTGATTGACGCTTTGGAAGATGCGGGCTATTCGGTTGATGACTTCGATGCTGTTGGTGCCTTGACCGCAGCATCTGTGCCCATGGTGTCCGCCATGATCCAGGCCGCCTCCTCTCGTGGCGAGGACCTGGATGGATTCGTGATGGACTTCGTCTACCCGTCCATCAAGGGCCCCTCCATCGAAGGCCGCCGTGTGGTGCTGTTGGATGCTTGGCTGTCCGAAAAGTCGTACGTGCAGACCAGCTCGCTGGTCACCCTGCGCAACGGCAATGAGCTGAGCCTCGACTTTGGCATAGTGGAGCAGCTGGGTGCCAAGGTCGTGGCCATCGCCTCGCTCGTCGGTGGCGGTGCCAAAGACATCAATGTGGTCAACCCCTCCACCGGCGACGAGCAAACGCTCCCCTTCATCCAGGTCTTCGACGAATCCGAACTGCGGTAAATCCACCTTTGACTTCCCTCGCATAAAGTCAGCCGGGCTGAGCAGCGAAGCTGACTAAGAGGAACCGGTGAATAGCGTTATCGAGGAGAAAGATTGCACGCACCCAACCAGATTTCTTTGGCTGCCAAGGCTTCAGGTGAACCGGAATTCCGTGAAATCGGCCTTGGGCCGTGGTCTGAGACCCATCCCGGCGAGCCTCGTCCTGACGATCCGACTTCTCCGAATTATGACGGTCGTTTCGACTCGGTGCTGTTGAACGACGGCGACCGCCGCAACGTATTGGACCGTTACCGCTACTGGACCGTCGCTGCCATTAAGGCCGATCTTGACGCTCGAGGGCGTCACGACTTCGAAGTTGCGGTGGAAAACTGGACCCACGATTTCAACATCGGTTCCATGGTCCGCACCGCCAACGCCTTCCAGGCCCGTAGGGTGCACATCGTCGGCCCGCACAAGTGGAATCGCAAGGGAGCGTTGATGACCGAACTGTACCAGCACGTCGAACACCACCCCTCCATCGCCGAACTGGTGGAAAGCTGGCATCATCGCATCGCCGGTGAAATCGCCTATGAACGAGCCAAGGCCGGTGCCGCCGCCATCCATGCGCATGATGTGGCTGTGGATGGAAACAACAAGCACCTTCATGAGCTGCTGGCCGAAATCGATGCTTGTGATGCGCGCATCAAGGAGCTTCAAGCCGCCCGCGTCATCGCCCTCGACATTATTCCCGGCGCAGTGCCGATGGAAGCCTATACCTTCCCCAAGCGGTGCCTGCTGCTCTTCGGTGCAGAAGGCCCCGGATTGAGCGACAAGTCTCTCGCATTGGCCGACGATGTGGTCTACATCTCTCAATTCGGTTCCGTGCGCTCCATTAATGCAGGCGCTGCGGCGGCCGTGGCCATGCACGCATGGATTGCCCAACACGCCGTATCAGGCGTGTAGCCATGCATCGACAATCCCGCCGCATCTGCCCAATATGGGCCACATTAGAGGCATGATCTACGCCACCAAATCCATCGCCGCGGCATTAATTCGCATTTGCCGCCGGCATCGTCGGCATCCTGCTCACCGCAGGCATCAGCAGCTCCGCGCAGTCCACACTGGCCGAAGCCGTTAAACCGGACTACTGGATTCCCGAATGGTGGCAGTCCGGCCTGATTCTCATCGCCTGGGCTGCCGCCGCATGGATCGGCGGTCTCATCATCACCGGAAAAGCGGATATCAGATATCAAATAACGCGGGTTACTGCTTTGGCAGTTCTGCCGGTTCGGCCATGGTCCTGGCAGTTTGTCATGGCTATGGCTTTGGCGGTTCTGCAGTGACCATGGTTCTGGTGACTCTGACCCCATGGATTTGACCACCGTGGTTCACTGCGCTTAACCAGCTCCCATCACTGTTCCAGCATGAGGTATGCCGGCTGCCCGCAGCTTATTGAGTAAAGGATGTTGTTGCATCACCTCCTCATAGGTGAATCGGACAATGGTGTCGACTTTGGCCCGGTACAGTGCCGTCTCCCGTTCTTTCTCCGCCTGAACTGCACCACGAACACCCTTGCGGTCATTCATATCCGGGTTCACATATTTTTCATAGCCATCGAATTCGCCCACGATAAGCCGATTCTCAGGTAGCCGCCAGAGGAAATCCACGCGATACAGAGCACCGGTTTGCGGGTCGGTGATGTTTTGTTGCAGTTCTGGGGCTAATAGGCCGCCTGCGATGATGGTGCCTCGTCCAAGTGACTCGCCACCATTCTCACTCGCCGGATTGGCATAATGCAGTAGGCGGAATATCGGCGTGCAATCACGTCGCATAGTGCTGCACACATTCAGAATGTCCGTGATGGCGACGCCGTTGCGCAGCGCCGAATCGATAATGGGCAGTGCAAATCGGAAGTCGACGGACAGCCCGCAATCCACCACCGTTCTGGCTTTGCTGGTCACCGGGAGTCCATTGGCATATTCTGGCGTGCTGCTTGACGTGAAGATGCGTTTGACCTTTGCACTGCTGGCGTTGGGGCCTCGTGATGTTGTGGCGAGAGTGATGGTGCCAGCATGAAGATGCCATTGGTGTTCAAAATCGTGGATGGCCGCTGCCGTGACCCCGGCGAACACCCAATCCGGATGTCTGTTATGAAGAGTTCGTGCAATATGTCTGATACGTTCGTCGGGTTGCAGCGAATCCCAGTATTCCGAAGCGGCGTACATGTTGGGGAATACACGTTTGAGTTCGCGCGCCTGCACGCGCCGAGCCAGCGCCGAGCGGTGTGCCTTGGTTGTTCCATAAGCGCACTGTTGCGTTGCTTCAGCCTTCGTGATGAGTATGTCCACTGCTTTGTGATGTTTCATGATTCGACGGTATGCCAATGGTGAACACGGTGTCTATCTGTCTGGGGTTATGTGGTTCTAGCTTCGGTGCCTAGATGTGTGTTTTTGCCTGATTATCAGGCATCTGACCGTATTGGACTGATTATGTGGATTCTTTTGGGTGGGTATGCAAAATGTGGATAACTGGCGAGGTGCGCAGGGCGATTGTCGTTCATATGTTCGATGTAGGTGTGTTTGGACTCATTGTGAGCTTATTAGGATGGCCATGCAGATACTTCAGTGGGGCACATTTGCGGTTGGGCCGTGGCGTTGCCTCGCTGCGGGGCGTCTCAGCGGGGCGTTTTATTGGTTGGACCGCGGTTTTGTTTTGCTGGGATGGCTGAGCGGGGCGTTTCATCGGTCAGCTCGCGGTTTTGCTCTGCTGCGAGTCGTCTCAGTAAGGTGAACTTGCGGTCCGGCAACGGTTTTGCCCCGCCGAAGAAGCCAGCAGCGGGGCAAATGCTCGACCGGCTTGAGCTTCTGATTCGCTGAAGGGCTCCAGTAGGCGGGAAAATGAGGATTCCCGACAACTGCGTGTCACATACGGCTCATATAGTTATGGCCATGCCAACATTTTCACGCGAAGAAATCGTGCATTTGGGCGATCTGGCCCGAATCGCGCTCACCGATGAGGAAATCACCCGTCTGCAGGGCGAACTGAACGTCATCGCAGACTCCATCAACAAGGTCCAGGAAGTCGCCTCCGACGATGTGCCGCCGACCGCCAACCCGGTTCCGCTGGAAGCCTACCTGCGCCCGGACGTCGCCGAAACCCCGCTCACGCAGGAAGAGGCGCTCGCCGGTGGCCCGAAGACCGAGGCCGGCATGTTCGTGGCACCGCGAATCCTGGGAAGCGAGGAGTAATCGATGAGCAACGAAACCGCAACTCTTGTCAAACTGTCTGCTGCCGAGCAGGCCGCTGCCATCAAGAAGGGCGACGTCACCTCTCGCGAGCTCGTCGAAGCCCACCTCAAGGTGATCGAAGCCGCTGAGCCGTCTATCAAGGCCTTCCTGAAGGTTTCCGGCGATGTGGCTCTCGAGCAGGCCGACGCCTTCGACGCCAAGTCCGCCGAAGACAAGGCCGCCCTGCCTGAGCTGGCTGGTGTGCCGATCGCCATCAAGGACATGATCGTCACCAAGGGCATCGAAACCACCGCCGCCTCCAAGATCCTTGAGGGCTGGGTGCCGCCGTACGACGCCACCGTCATCGAAAAGCTCAAGGCCGCCGGCATGCCGATTCTCGGCAAGACCAACCTCGACGAATTCGCCCAGGGCTCCTCCACCGAACATTCCGCCTACCAGACCACCCACAACCCGTGGGATACCGAGCGCGTGCCCGGCGGTTCCGGTGGTGGCTCCGCCTCCGCGGTCGCCGCATTCGAAGCCCCGCTCGCCCTCGGCACCGACACCGGCGGTTCGATCCGTCAGCCCGGCGCCCTGACCGGCACCGTGGGCGTCAAGCCCACGTATGGCGGCGTTTCCCGCTACGGTGCCATCGCCATGGCCTCCTCCCTTGACCAGATCGGCCCGGTCTCCCGCACCGTGCTCGACTCCGCCCTGCTGCAGGAGATCATCGGTGGCCACGACAAGCGTGACTCCACCTCCATCCCCGAAGGCCCGCGTCCGACGGTCGCAGCCGCGCGCGAAGGCGCCAAGCGCGACCTGAAAGGCATGAAGGTCGGCCTCATCAAGGAACTCGGCGGCGAGGGCTTCCAGCCCGGCGTCGAGGCCCGCTTCAACGAGGCCGTCGACAAGCTCAAGGACATGGGCGCCGAAGTCGTTGAGGTCTCCTGCCCGCACATCGGATACTCGCTGGGCGCCTACTACATCATCATGCCATCCGAGGTCAGCTCCAACCTGGCCCGTTACGATGGCATGCGCTACGGTCTGCGCGTCATGCCGCCGGCCGGCGTGCCCCAGACCGCCGCCAACATGATGGCCTACACCCGTGAGGCCGGCTTCGGCGACGAGGTCAAGCGCCGCATCATCCTCGGCACCTACGCCCTGTCCGCCGGCTACTATGACGCCTGGTACGGCTCGGCCCAAAAGGTCCGCACGCTCATCATCGAGGACTTCAAGAAGGCCTTCGAACAGGTCGATGTGCTGATCTCGCCCACCAGCCCGTCCACCGCCTTCAAGTTCGGTGAGAAGATGGACGATCCGCTGGCCATGTACGTCAACGACATCGCCACGATTCCGGCCAACCTCGCCGGCATGCCCGCCATGTCCATCCCGGCCGGCCTGTCCGACGACGGTCTGCCCGTCGGCTTCCAGTTCATCGCCCCGCAGCAGCGTGACGAAGTCATGTACAAGCCGGCGGCGGCCCTGGAAGCAGCGCTGGAGGACGGCTGGAACGGCCCGATCTGGAACGACCTCAAGACCCCGTGGCTTGACGGTCTGGGCAAGTGAGCATCGGAAGGAAAGAAACACATCATGGCTGAAAAACTGATGAAATACGCCGATGCCACCAAGAAGTACGATGTGGTCTTCGGTCTGGAAACCCACGTGGAGCTGTCCACGAACACCAAGCTGTTCTGCCCGGCCCACATCGAGTTCGGCGGCGAGCCGAACAC
>ERZ810537.172-NODE-172-length-12152-cov-5.01157_pt1 | contig 12152 bp, 5 predicted proteins | sample MGYA00520329_ERZ810537 | MGnify/ENA primary metagenome ERZ810537 (study PRJEB31588, sample SAMN03398818) | human gut metagenome | study: EMG produced TPA metagenomics assembly of the PRJNA231909 data set (A prospective, longitudinal analysis of the... | reverse complement strand
GCAATGAACATCAGTTCGTACTTATGCGCAGACATCACCCACCTCCTTCGGACTAGTCGGCCATGGACTATCCATGGCAGGAGTGTGTATACGCGCTGCTGAAAACAGCAACTTCTCTAAGCTACGCCATGCCCGCGACAGCTTGCGGTGGCTGTCGCGAAGCGACTGGGGGTAATCCGTCCTACTGCAAATCCACGACCGCGCAATCCGCGGCACCATAGCCGTTCGACTTGCACCATGCGTCGCCGGCCTTCACCGAGTCGACCGTATCACCCGACAGGATCACGTAATACGCGGTCGAAGCGTCGGCCTTCGTGTACGTCGGGTAATCGCCGGACCAGATCAGGATCGCGTTCTTGTGCTTGATGCGCTGCTGCAGGAACTGCTCGTAGATGTCCACGTAATGCCAGGTCTTGCCGTCGGCCTTCATGTCGTTTTTCTTGCTGGACAGCTGCGTGGTGTAGGTGGTGTAGAAGCGGGATGCGGCGGATTCGTCATGCTTGAGCTGCCAGCTCAACGCAAGCTGCGCGTACCGCTCGGCGTCCTCGCTGTCGATGTCGGAGCCTGCCAACGCGTCGCCGTCCGCACTGCCCGCCTCGCCGGTGCCGCTCTGACCGGTCTGCAGGATGACCTCGGCGCTGCCGGTCTCGATCTGGTCGTACGGGCGCCAGTACTGCCTCGTGGTGAATTCGAGCGCGACGTTGGCCGTCTCGCCATTGAACTTGACCGGCTGCTTGGAGAAGTCGAAGACGGCCGAGGCGATGACATTGCCATCATCGTCCTTGATGCTGACCTTGACGTCGGATTCCTTGAACTCCGCCGTGTCGCCGTCCTTCGTCGACGCGCAGTTGGAGGTGAGCTGCAGCTGCGCGACGAGATTGGCGTCGCTGTGGTCGACGGAACCCAGCTCGGCATCGGGCGCAGCGGTGCAGGGCTTGTCGTCTTTCGCGGCCTTGCTGTCGCCGGACTTGGTCTTGCCGCTCTGCTGGGATGTCGACTGCGTCTGAGCCGATTGGGTGCCGGAATCACGCAGCATGAACCACCAGACGCCGAATCCGGCGGCAAGCGCCACGACGAGTACGGCGATGATGATGCCGACGATCAGCGCGGTCTTCTTCTTGCCCTTGCCGGCGGACTCTCCAGGCCGTGACGGTTGGGCTGGCGGCTGCACGGCCTGCGGCGGGAAGACGGCACCGGGCTGGGCGGCACCGTATTGTCCCGCGTACTGCTGAACAGCCTGATAAGGCTGTGCAGGAGGCACCGGCTGGGCGGTCGGCACCGGCTGCGCGGGCTGCGGGCCGGCGGACAGCTCGGCACCGCACTGCTGGCAGAACCGCATGCCGGGTTCCGACTGCTGACCGCACACCGGGCACACGGAACCCGCCTGCACGGCTACGGGCGCCCCGCAGTTCTCGCAGAATCTATCGCCCTCAACGACATTCGCACCACAACGGGAACACCGCATAATCTCTCCTCATGACTATCCTGCGCTCAACGTTACACTGCATGACAGCATTCCCCTGCAAATATACTGCGATACGGACCCCAAATGACGTCCGCAACCATTTGACCGAGATGTCTTTTTAGATATAAAATTTGAAGACTGATGAAATTTCGAAGAGGAGATTATCATGTCGGCAACCAAAGGTTCCAGATAACATTGTTGGCTGTTTTGCTGACTCTCGCCGCATCGTTCGTATCGATGTCACCCAAGCAGGCTTCTGGCTTTGACTCCACATATGAAGTCGTCACTGATGCAGACGGCAGCAAAATCATCATGGCCAAGCCCGGCTCTGTAGCAGTCATAGAACCATCGACCGGCAAACTTCTAAACGTGATTCCTCCTTCATCCATGAATGTCAACGCCATCACCGTAACAAGGGGATGCACAAACAAGAACGCTGGATGCTGGACAAGCGGTAGCGCACTTGGGGATATGCAATTCGCCGGAAGTGGAGCTGTGCCCGGCACTTGGCCGTATAGAAATGCGTACTACACCGGGAACTTGCATGGTTTTGTGATCTATCAATACAAAGGTGCGACCATGAGTTCGCCGAAACCAGGACCGCATTTGTGGATACGCATGGCAAACAATAGTGCTGTCACGGGGAAGAGTGTCACCCGTTGGTAAAAAGACATTCTCATACGTTGAGATAATGCATATCGGAGTAAGAGGAGTAAGAATGGGGCATATTCCGGCATCCCGTCGTACGGTGACGATGGCCATCGCCGTCATCGCCGTCATTACGCTTTCCATTGCGATGCTGTGCGGATGCGGCACGGCACGGAACACGAGCCAAGCAACGGATTCCGGCTCGGGCGGGAAACGTCTCGCCTCATCTTTGCAGGCTTATGCGACGCAGCTGCTCGGCCAGGACTCCGGAATGGACCCCGCGCAGAAAGCGACACTGCGCAAGGCCGCGACAAGCGGCAAAATAAGTCTGTCCGATTACAAGGCCGCATGGAGCCGATACATCACGTGCGTCCAAGACAAGGGCTATCCGAGGCCGACACTGAAAACTTACTCCAACGGCATCCAGCAGCCGCAGGGAGACATACTGCCTTCAGATAAAGCAGATGACCTTGACTACATCCAAAAAAAGGCCAAGGACTTGAACGCGTGTGGAATCGCCACCGTGGATTCGGTGGACGCGTTGTATATGGCACAAGTCGGCAATCCCAATCTGTATGCGTCTCATGAGGAGGGGGCAGTCGATTGCCTTAAGCGCGCCGGGCTGGTGCCGAAATCCTACACCGTCGAACAATACGAGAAGGAGGCGAACGCAATGGGTCATGCCGCTCCCGGAGAGACCGTCAACACGACGTATGACATGAAGAAACCGGAAGTGCTGGCATGCCTCGCCGCCAACGGCAACGTATTCATGGACAGATGACGCCACAGGCACAGAGAATGCATTGGCATGTTTTCGCCCCTATCGGATATCGGATTACCTGCCCGATGGGGGCGAAAACATACCTTATATGCCCCGCCCAAATACCGCGAATAAGCTGCTGAAGATGACGTGGCGACTATACAATAAGGAGGGAAGAGCAAACCAAGAAAGGGGCTTGTTATGATATGTCCTCACTGCGGCGCCACGCTGTCCAGCGCCGCACGATTCTGCACGCAATGCGGGCAGACGCTCGCGGTCGCCGCAGCAAACAGCAACGACAACGTCGAAGATTCGACCTTGCTCGGCACCGCTCCACACGGCACCGCAGCCGCGCCCCAGCCGGAAGCACCCGCTCCCGTCGCCGCATTCCCTGAACCCGTACCGGCCCCGCAGGCCGCGGCACCGCAGCCCGAGCCGGCACCCGCATTCCCCGGCGCGGAACAGCCCGCAGCCGAGCCGGCCTTCCCGGCGGTTCCCGAACCAGTCCCCGCACAAGAAGCTCCTGCAGCTCCCGTCCCGGCGGCAGAAGTGCCAGTCGCCGCTCCGGCCGGAGAAGTTCCCGCCGCCGCACCTGTTGCGGCTGCAGCACCTGCTCCCGGCACTTTTGCTGCGCCCGCGCCTGGTGCTCCCGTCCCCGGCGCACCTGTCCCCGTTACCCCCGGCGCACCCGGCGCCCCGGTTCAGCCCGGCGCTCCGCAGCAGTTCGTCCCCAACCCGATGTTCAAGGAGCTGTTCTCCGCGCGTTCGCTGCAGACCGCCGCAATCAGCCTTGCCTTCGGCTTGATCGGCGCGATGGCGCTGGCCCTGATCGGCTCCATCTTCTTCTTGTCGGCCGGCTCATCATGGGCGTCCAAGCTGAGCATGGTCCCCGGCCTGTCCCACATGATGAGTGACGCCAGCGGTTCCGGCACGGTGACGCCGAACTTCTTCCAGTTCCTGATTCTGGTGATGGTTCTGGGCGTATCCGGTCAACTGTCGCCCAACATCACCGGAGGCAACCTCTCCATGTCGTCCTTCGGCGTGTCCGGCCATCTATGGATGCCTGTCGGTCTTTCCGGCGTGGCGCTGGTTCTCGGCACCGCGTTCGGCGCATACTGGTTCGCGCGTAAGTTCGCCATCCGGTTCAAGTGGACCGGCATCGTCAGCAGCGTCATCGTCGGCGTCGTGATGGGATTCGTCTATCTGATTCTCGCCGCGATCTTCCCGCTGACGCTGGGAGCCGGCAGCATGGGCGGCATTCAGGCCAAGGCCATCCTGACCGGCGTCTCCGCCCGTACGTATTTCATGACGCTGCTGCTCGCCGCGATCGGCGCGTTCTTCGGCTATCTGCTCGCCCAGTACGCCTCGGATTCCAACAACGTGTTCACCGCGGCCTGGAAGTGGGCTCACCGCACGCGCGGCTTCGTGCGCACGCTGCTTGATGCGGCGTTCATCTACGCGGTCGTGTTCACGGTGATCGGCTTCATTTGCCTGATCATGCTGTCCAGCAGCCTGCACAACGGCCAGATGTTCATGCTGTTCCCGATTCTGCTGCCGTACCTTTCGTTCCTGACGTTCGCGCTCGGCTCGTTCGGCGCGGTCGGCATCACGGCCAGCGGTAATATCGCTAACCTGTCGTTGTTCGGCTTCTCGAACCAGTACGTCGGCTCCATCAGCGCACCGTGGCAGCTGTGGCTGGTATTCGTGGTGTTCCTTATCACCACGTTCTACATTGCGTTGCGCGCCGCGGCCCGCAACATCTATGATCCGGCATATGCGGGATGGCAGCACTCGTGGAAGTCTCCGGTCGCCACGCTGGTGATCTGGCTGATCGTCACGTTCCTGTTCACGTCCGCGACGCTGGGTTACACCATGCAGTCCGATACCTATGACGCGTCGCTGAACATCGCGGCATGGTACTTCCTCGTCGCGGCCGTATGGTCGTTCCTGATCGAGGTGGTGGCGCTGACATTCGGCCCGGCCATGGTGCTGTCGATGGGCGGCGCATGGAAGCTGTTCGTCGGCGGCACGGTCCGCCCGACGCCCGCCGAGGTCACCGCGTATGCGGCGGCATGCGGAGCGTACTTCGGTCGCTTCCCGTCACAGGTCGCCGCGGCCGCCGGCTACACCGGCCCGCAGCCGTCCTTCGGCGGACAGCCTGGCGCCGGCACCGGAGCGCCGACCGCGCCCGCAGCTGGCATCCCGGTTCAGGGCGTTCCCGTTCAGGGCGTTCCCGTTCAGGGCACCCCGATTCCCGGTGCTCCGGTTCAGGGGGTTCCCGCTGCCGGCACCGACGCCGCGGCCTTTCAGGCCCAAGGTGGTGCCCCGACTGTCCAAGTTCCCGCCGGCGCTCCTGCCGCTCCTGCAGCTGCACCTGTCGCCCCCGTTCCGGTGGCTGCTCCCGCCGCCCCGGCTGCAGCCAAGGCCATGACCCCGCAGCAGAAGAAGCTGGCCATCATCATCAGCGCCATCGTCGGCGTGCTTGCCCTGCTCGGTATCGCTTACGCAGTGGTCAACTCCACCGTGTTCAGCGCCGATAACACCGTGAAGAGCTACCTGTCGGCCATCGCGTCCGGCGACTATGACAAGGCCAACGGCATCTCCGACCCGCAGGTCGCCAACGGCAAGCGCACGCTGCTCACCAATGCGGCTTCCAAGGGCGACAAGACCACGATCAGCAACCAGCGCATCATCTCCGCCACCGACAACGCGGACGGCTCCCGCACGATGCGGATCTCGTACACGCTGGGCGGCAAGTCCATGACCGACATTCTGACGGTCGCGCCGAACGGATCCAAGTTCCTGATCTTCAAGAACTGGAACATCACGACGCCGCTGGTCAAGGAGATCTCCGTCTACGCGTCACCGGCCATCACCAACTTCACCGTCAACGGTGTCAAGGTCGGCGCGAAGAACGCCACAGCATCCGATTCCGGCACCTACACCTTCAATGTGTATCCGGGCTCGTACACGGTGAAACCGGTCACGTCGAAGTATCTGACCGCGGATTCGACGACGCTGACCACCTCCTCCGAATCCTCCGCCTCGATCTCTGCCGAGCCGACCGACGCTCTGGCAGACGAGATCAACGCGAAGATCAAGGACAAGCTGGATACCTGCGCCAAGTCCACGGATGCACAGCCTGAAGGCTGCCCGTTCAGCATGTACGGTTCCGATGACGACTACCGCAACATCGCATGGAACATCACCGAATACCCGACCGTCACCACTGATGACCTCAGCATCGACTCGGGCAGCTTCTACGTGTACGGCGGCGAAGCCAAGGTGGCGTACGAGTACAAGAACTATGACGACTCCTGGGAGCCGACGGACAGTTCCACCAGCTTCAGCATCAGCGGACAGTTCACGCTGGACGGCGACAAGCTGGACATCACGCTGGACGAGGACTGATCGGAATGATTTCGCCCGGCACGGGGCACCTGCTGCGCGCACCGTGCCGTAAGTGGAAGAATCCGTGAGCATCGCAACCCGCCGTTCCTCTTGGGACGGCGGGTTCTTGTATATTGGATAAGGTTTGTGTACGGCAACGTATCACCACGGTGAACGGTAACGAAACTATCGACGGAAAGAGCGGAAAAACATGTCGGCGATCCTTGAGGGCACACCCGATAAGCGACTGGCCTTGGTGACGGGCCGCGCATATCCTGAGCTTGCCAATGAAGTGGCTCAATATCTCGGCATCAACGTGCTGCCCACCACCGCATACGACTTCGCCAACGGTGAGATGTATGTGCGGTTCGCGGAGCCGGTTCGAGGCGCCGACGTGTTCGTGCTGCAGTGCCACACCAACCCGATCAACAAGTGGGTGATGGAGCAACTGCTGATGATCGACGCCCTCAAGCGCGCCTCCGCCAAGTCCATCACCGTCGTGGCACCGTTCCTCGGCTACTCCCGTCAGGACAAGAAACATCAGGGCCGCGAGCCGATCACCGCACGCCTGATGTTCGACCTGTTCCGCACCGCGGGGGCGAACCGTCTGGTCACCGTCGACCTGCATGCCGCGCAGGAGCAGGGCTTCTTCGACGGCCCGGTCGACCATTTGACCGCCATGCCCGTGCTGATCGACTACGTGCGCAGCCACGTGCCTATGGACAAGGCGACGATCGTCTCCCCCGACGCCGGCCGCATCAAAGTTTCCGAGCAGTGGGCCGCCAAGCTGGGCGGGCTCCCGCTCGCGTTCATCCACAAGACTCGCGACATCACGCGACCGAACCATGCCGAAGCGCATGGCATCATCGGCGACGTGCAGGGGCGCGACTGCGTGGTGGTGGACGACATGATCGACACCGCCGGCACAATCTGCGAGGCCGTGCGCACACTGCGCAACTCCGGCGCCGCCTCGGTGACTCTGGTCGCCACGCATGGTCTGCTGTCTGGCCCGGCCGTGGAGCGCCTGCGCGATTGCGGCGCCCGCGAAATCATCCTGATGGACACTGTGCCAGTGCCGCAGGAGAAGCGCCTGGATAACATGACCGTGCTGTCGGTGGCGCCGCTGCTGGCCGCCGGCATCCGCTCCGTCTTCGAGGAAGGCTCCGTGGCGACACTGCTGGAGGGCCTGCCGGAGGACATGCGCCCGAGAAACATCTACGCCTGAAATATAAAACAAAGGACTACATATTTGCCCCCGCTGGCGGAGGCAGAATGACGCGGTCCTGGCCATCCATAACGGATTGAATACAAAATAGGGAGGCCGCCACAGGGCGACCTCCCTATTTCTATTTACTTATATCACTCGGCGCGCTTGCGGGCGATGAACACCGCGCCAGCGGCGGCGACCAGCATCATGCCGGCCATGCCGATGACGGCGACGTTCGCACCCGTCTTGGAGATGGCGTTGCCGTTGGCATCGGCCTTCTCCAGTGCGGCGATCGCGTCGGCGAGGGCCTTCTGCGCGGCGTCGATGTCAGCCTGGGTGGCGTTGTCATCGGCGAGGACGCTCTGGGCCTTGGCGAGGGCGTCACGCACGGCCTGGGCGGACTTCTTCGTGTAACCGCTCAGATCCAGGGCCTTGGCCTGATCGATGGTGGCCTGCAACTTGCTCTTGTCGGTCGTCTCCGGGTTCGGAGTCGGCTTGGAGGAGGCGGGCTTCAGGGCCTTCATCGCGGCGTTCAGCGCGTTGTACGCGGCATCGACGTCAGCCTTGGTGGCGTTCGCATTGTTCAGGACGGCCTTGGCGGCATCCAGAGCCTTCTTGAACGCGGCCCACGAATCCTTGGTGTACGCGGATTCCTTGAGCTTCTCGGCATCGGCGACCAGGCCGGCGAGCTTGGAGGTGTCCACGCGCTCTTCCAGGGCGGCGATGGCATCCTTCAGGTTCTGGTAGGCGAGAGCCACGTCGTGCGCGGTGGCGTTCTCGTCGTCCAGCACCTTCTTGGCGGCGTCGCGCTTGGCGACGAGCACCTTCCAGGTGTCGGCGGTGTAGGTGGCCTCGGTCAGGGCGGAAGCGTCATCGTACAGGTTCTGCAGATCGCACTTGTTGACCTTGACCTCGGTGCTCGGCACGTCGCGAACCGTGGTGACACGCAGCTCGGCAGCGGAGGCGTACGTGTTCACCTCGCCCGCGGACTGTCCCGCGGTTTCGAGAGCGGTGATGCGCACCTTGGTGACGTTCTTGACCGCGTCGAACTTGACCTTCTGCCAGACACCGCTGGTCGTGGTGAACGTGCCATTGGTGACGACGTCCTTGGTGGTGCCGTCGGACAGCGTCAGCGTAATCTTGTACTTCTTGATCTTGCCGTTCGCGTTCGCGCCGCCACTGCGGGCCATGTAACGCAGACCGTCGATGGTCGTCGGCTCGTTCAGGTTGAACTGATACCAGGCGGTACCGGCGGACACTGCGTTGGCGCTCCAGGAGGTGTGCCAGTGAGTGCCGGCATTGCCGTCCTGGGCGAGGCTTGCCGGGCCCTCATTGCCGCCCGACAGTGCCTGCTGGCTGCCCGCCTCGACGGTGTAGGCGTCGGTCGCCACGTCGTACGCATCGTTCGAGTCGTCGCCCGGTGCGTTCTTCATGTACTCGGCCAGCGCCACAGCCTTGTTGTAGGCGGTGGTGTAGTCGGGCTTATCCTTGGCGATGAGCGCCTCGATCTCGGCCACCGTGTTCACGTACGTGGTCCAGACTTCGGCGGAGTAGTCGCCGCTCTTGCCGTCGTAGGTGTCCTTGACTTCCTTGAGCTTCGCCTCGGCGTCGGCCTTGGTGTGCTCGGCGGATGCCACGTGCTCGACCTTCAGGTCATCGAGGACGAAGTCCTTGTAGCCACCGAAGTTGGCGGCGGAATCGGACGTGTTCTGCAGGTCGGGAGCGGTGGAGGTCGAGTAGATGCCGAACCAGCTGTCGCCGGTGATGGAACCGGTGATCTCGAACTCGGCCGTGCCGTCCTCGCCCAGGGCCTTCTTCAGGTTGGTGAGCTTGACGGTGCTGGCGTTGTACTCGCCGTCACCGGTGGCGATGGCGTAGATGTCGTCGGAGCCGGACTGGTACTTGAACGACACCTTGTAGGTCTCGCCCGGTTCCAGCTTGACGTTCTGCGGGATCGTCTGGTAGATCAGCGTGCCCTTCTGGATCAGGCCGTTGGCCTTGACGGACCACTTGCCGTCGAGCACGTCGTCCATCTTCTTGACATCCCAGCCGGCCTGCGTGAACGGGTCATGCAGCTCGGACAGGTGGATACGGTTGTCCTCGACGCCTTCGGAGCCGGAGACCACGAACGGCCAGATGCCCTGGGCATTGTCCTCGAAGTCGTTGGTGAGCGTCTTCAGGGTGCCGTCAGCGTTGAGCGTCAGGCCCTTGTAACCGTTCTCAAGCACGCGCACGTCATCGAAGTACACATGGTCGGTGTTGTCGCATGCGCCGGAGTGCGAGAGCGTCACCTTGACGTCGCCGCTTTCCGGAGCCACGAACCACACGTACATGTTCTGGAAGTAGCTGCTGCCGCCTTCAGTGTTCGAGTACGTGTTGTGGCCGTACGCCTTGATGTAGTTCTTGGCGATCGACTTGCCGGTCTCGTTGGTGGCGAGGACCTTGGTGCCGTTGGTCACGGTGATCTTGGCCGGGGAGTTGGTGCGGTTGTCCACGCCCACGTAGATCGCGTAACGCTTGCCCGCGGTCAGGTCGGTGAGCTTCTGGGAGACCTTCACGTCACCGGTCAGGCGCAGCATGGCGTTGTTGGTGCCTTCGACCTCGGCCTTGCCGGTGCCGGAGACGGCCCAGTTGTCCTTGAGGGTGTTCTGGCCGCCGTTGAAGCCGGCGTCCACGACGTGCATGCCTTCGCTCCACTTGACGGAGATCTGCTTCTCGGAGCCCTTGGTCACGACGTACGGGGTCTCGGCCTCGGCGGTCAGCGAGATCTTGCCGCCGGAGACGGCGACGGTCTTCTCGTTGGTCTTGCCCTGGTCGGTGAGCTGGTACACCTTGACGGAGGCGAGGTTCTGCCAATCCTTCGGCAGGGTCCACTCGGTGGTGCCGCCCTGGGTATTCCAGTGGTACAGCTTCTCATCGGAGGACTTGACGAGCTTGCCGGTGTTCACGTCCCACAGCCACGGCAGCAGGTAGGACTCAGTGCCCTTGACGGTGTTGCTGTTGCCCGGGGAGACCGCGCCGGACGCCACGGTGATGCCGTTGAGCGTGATGGTGCGGTTGCGGTACGCGGTGTTGTTGGTGTCGTTGGAGCCACGGGACAGGACGACGACGTTGCCGTGGTCGTCCTTCAGCGTGATCTGCTCGTTGCCGTTGTTGACGGAGGCATCCTTCACGGAGGTGGCGTCGAGCGGGCTGTTGACCCAGCGGACGACCTTGAAGTGCTGGATGAACTTGGTGGACACGTCGTGCGTGTACAGGTTCCTGATGTACGCGGCGTAGTCGTTGCGTCCCTGCCAGCCTTCGAAGTCCTTCATGCTGTAGCCGCCGAGCAGCGGGGCGTTCGCGGCCTGGCCGTACGACGGGTAGTCGCCGACCCAGCTGTCCTTCTGGTGGTTGCGCAGGAAGCGCATGACCTGAGAATTCTCGCCCTTCATGGCGGAACCACCGTAGGTAAGGTCGGCGGCCCAGTGCTGGAAGGTTGCGTCATACTCGTTGCCGGCGCCCCATTCGGTGGTCATACGCCAGCCGTTCTGGTTGATCATTTGGCTCATCTTGCGGGTTTCCCACGAGTCCTCGGCGCCGGAGGTGTTGTTGCCCCACACGTCGAGGTAGATGAAGTCCATGTTGTCGCCGACCTTGCTCTTGAGGTCAGCGAAGCGGGACTTGCGCATGCCGGAGGCGAGATCGTAGATGCCGTCGATGCCGATGCCCTGATCCAGCCAGTTCCAGCCGTAGCTCAGGCCGCCACTGGAGTTGCGACGCACCATGTCCTCGCTGAAGGCCTTGGCTTCCGGGTACATTTCGGACGCGTTGACGTGCACGCCGAAGCGGGCGCCGTACTTGGTGCCCTTCTCCATCAGGGTGTTCATGTCCGCGGCGCCGCCGGCGCGGGTGTTGATGTCGCCGTAGTCCGGATGGCCGGAGTCGTGGCCTTCGTTGCCGTAGCCCTTGAGCAGCACGGACTGGCCGAGGCCGTCGGTGTTGAGGGCGACCTTCTTGACGTTGTCAAGCGTGGTCAGGAACGGGTTCTGCGCCTGGGAGCCGAAGTTCATGGCGATGCGCCATGCGACCAGCTCGGGCACTTCCTCGGACTTGTATGGGTTGTTCATGATGTCGCGGTATGCGATCGCGCCATCTTCCCAGTTGACCGTGCCGTCCTCGTTCTCGTCGCCGGCGATGGCGACGGCCATCTTCGGCATGTCGGTCTCTTCGACGGTGTAGGTGTTCTTCTTCGTGTCGGTCACGACGCGGTGGTAGTACCACGGTGCAGTGCCCAGACCGAAGGAGGTGGCCTTGCCGACCTTCTGGGTGGAGGTGAGCACGCGGGTGTTCCTCGCACCGCCGGCGACGGTGTTGCCGACGGTGGTGCCGTCGTGCTCGGAGTTGGACCACAGGCCGGCGCTCAGGCCATTGCCCGAGACGAAGCCGTAGGTGTAGTCGTTCGCATTGCTGACCGTGGTGTCGGCGGTGATGTCGAAGTTGGTGTCACCGGGCCTGGCAGTGTCGGACGACATGCGGGCGCCGGTGAACTGGGCGCCGTCCTGACCGGAGCGCACGGAGATGAGGCTCTGGTTCGGGAACGCAATCGTCTGGACCGGGTTCTCCTCGGCCTCGGTCTTGGCGTCATCCGCCTTGTTCACGATCTTGGTGACGTTGAGCTTAGATCGGAAGAGCGTCGTGTA
>ERZ810537.155-NODE-155-length-13027-cov-5.16859_pt1 | contig 13027 bp, 9 predicted proteins | sample MGYA00520329_ERZ810537 | MGnify/ENA primary metagenome ERZ810537 (study PRJEB31588, sample SAMN03398818) | human gut metagenome | study: EMG produced TPA metagenomics assembly of the PRJNA231909 data set (A prospective, longitudinal analysis of the... | reverse complement strand
CTCTTCCGATCTAGCAGCGGATCCTCCTCACCGCTGTAAAACCGGCACCCAGCACGGCCAGGGCGACCAGCGCACCGGCCACGACCGCACGTCAACGCCGGTCTTGGCCAACCCCTGCTTCTTGCCATCGTTCTTGGAATCGGCCTTCTTGTCACTTGCAGACGGCCTGGTTGCAGCCGGTCTGTTGCTGTCGGACGGCTTGCCCTTCGCCTCATCCTTCAGGTTATCGATGTACACGCGGGCGGTTTTGCCCGGCTCGACCTTGCCACCGGCAACCGCAGCCTTCACGTCAGTCTTATCAGGCAACGTCTCAGCAGGCTTCGCAGCCGCGACGGACTTCGTCGTGAAATCAGGGACGAACTTCAACGCGTTCTCGTTGTCCTCCACCCAATGGCTCACCTTGGTATTGGAATCCTTGTAGATGGGCTGCGCGTACAGCGCGACTTGCCGGATATCCACCGGGGTCTTCACATGCACGCCATTACGCAGCAATTCGTTCGACGTGTCCTGAACGACTTCCTGATAGGGGTACGAAGGAAAATCAGAGCCCTTTGCGTTGTTCGTATACGCGGTGTTGGGAGTCAAGCCAATCAATGGGAAATCAAAACTGCCGGAAGCCTTGCCATTCCAGGAGTTCTTGTTGAAATACCTGGCGAACCATTGGCCAGAGGCCTTGAAAGCCACCTTGCTCCCATCAGTCGATAGGTCATTGTCGTTAAAGACGCCCTTGTACTCCTTATCGCCATGGAAGCCATAGATGCTGTCGTACGAGCCTGCGGTCAGCTCATCATCGGAAACGCCCGTGCTGCATATGGGAATCCAGTACCCCCGATGGTATTCGCACTTGAGTGCGCCTTCTCTATCGGGGTGATGTCGGTGATACGCTGCACCTCGATAGAGAAGCACACGTCCTTGATCTCGTCCACCTGCGCAGGGTCGATCTTGTAGTCGAACGACACGTTCGCCGTCTGCGCTCCCACATCCGACACCCTCACGTTGGACGACGTGATCGGATTGTCCTTATTCGTTACATCCGCCGCGTTCGCAGTGGCGACGCCCCCGAACAATGTGCATGCGGCCACGGCCAACGCCGCCATGGCCTTTCCGAAACGCCTCATGACATTCCCCCCCCGTGGACTCATTCTGGCGGCGTCGGGACACGCCGCATGCACGCGTTCGCGCTGTTGCGCCATGACGATGGCGTATGGGATAATCCACAAGGTGCTTTTGCGTGGACCGGAACGGCCGTGGCGACACGGAAACGGCCGGGCGGATGACACGAATGACTGCCGTTCGGGACACCCCCGAAACCGGTTGTGTCATTACCGGATCAGGGTCCAGCAAAACGTTGGAATTTCAACGTTTAGTGAATGGTTAGGTATTATATGGCAGAATTCGTATATCAGATGATCAAGGCTCGCAAGGCGTACGGCGACCGTGTGATCCTCGACGACGTGACCCTGAGCTTCCTGCCGGGCGCGAAGATCGGCGTGGTCGGCCCGAACGGCATGGGCAAGTCGACGCTGCTGAAGATCATGGCCGGACTGGAGACCGTCAGCAATGGCGAAGCCTACATCACACCGGGCTTCACGGTCGGCATCCTTCAGCAGGAGCCGCCGCTGGACGACACCAAGACCGTGGGCGAGAACATTAAGATGGCGTTCGGACCGATCGCCGAGAAGGTCGCGCGTTTCAACGCCATCGGCGAGGAGATGGCCAACCCGGACGCCGATTTCGACGCGCTGATGGACGAGATGGGCAAGCTGCAGACCGAGATCGACGCGGCCAACGGCTGGGATCTCGACTCACAGCTCGAACAGGCCATGGACGCGCTGCAGTGCCCCGACATGGACACCCCGGTCTCCGTGTGCTCTGGTGGCGAGCGTCGCCGTGTGGCATTGTGCAAGCTGCTGCTTGAAGCCCCCGACCTGCTGCTGCTCGACGAGCCCACCAACCACCTCGACGCTGAGTCGATTCTGTGGCTGGAGCAGTTCCTGCACCAGTACAAGGGCGCCGTCATCGCCGTCACCCACGACCGTTACTTCATGGACAACGTGGCCGAATGGATCTGCGAGGTCGACCGCGGCCACCTGTACCCGTACAAGGGCAACTACTCCACGTACCTGGAGACCAAGGCCAAGCGTCTGGAGATCCAGGGAGCCAAGGACGCCAAGCTCGCCAAGCGACTGAAGAACGAGCTCGACTGGGTGCGCTCCTCCCCCAAGGCCCGTCAGGCCAAGAACAAGGCCCGTCTGGAACGTTACGACCAGATGGAGAACGAGGCACGCAACAACAAGAAGCTCGACTTCTCCGAGATTCAGATTCCGGCCGGCCCGCGCCTGGGCTCCACCGTGCTTGAAGCCAACCATATCCATAAGGCTTTCGGCGATCGCGTGCTCATCGACGACCTGTCCTTCACGCTGCCGCGCAACGGCATCGTCGGCGTGATAGGTCCGAACGGCGTCGGCAAGTCCACGCTGTTCAAGACCATCGTCGGTCTGGAGCCGCTGACATCCGGCGAGCTGAAGATCGGCGACACCGTGAAGATCAGCTATGTCGACCAGAACCGTGAAGGCCTCGACCCGAACAAGAACCTGTGGGAGGCTGTCTCCGGCGGACTCGACTTCATCGAGGTGGCCGGCGTCGAAGTGCCGACCCGCGCCTATGTGGCGAGCTTCGGATTCAAGGGCTCCGACCAGCAGAAGCTGACCGGCGTGCTCTCCGGCGGTGAGCGCAACCGACTGAACCTGGCCCTGACCCTGAAGCAGGGCGGTAACCTGCTGCTGCTCGACGAGCCCACCAACGATCTGGACGTCGAGACGCTGGAATCCCTTGAAAACGCGCTGCTCGGCTTCCCCGGCTGCGCCGTGGTCATCTCCCACGATCGTTGGTTCCTCGACCGCATCGCCACGCACATCCTGGCGTGGGAGGGCGATGACGAGAACCCGGCCAAGTGGTACTGGTTCGAAGGCAACTTCCAGGCCTACCAGGAGAATCGTGTCGCCCGCCTCGGCGAGGACGCGGCACGCCCGCACCGCCTGCACAAGAAGCTGACCCGCGTGTGACACTTGATTAAGTCATGAAGAAGCCCCCGCAAGGGGGCTTCTCGCGTTTTCGGCCCCTCGCCAAATATCCTCCCGCTGGCGGGAGGTGACGCGCAGCGCCGGGGGGGGCGAGACCATGGCGCATAACATATACGAGGAGGCCCCTCACGGTTGGTGAGGGGCCTCCTGTGGCTATTGATCGGTCAGAACCGATCAGCGTCAGCGGACGCTGCGGCGACGAACCGCGACGACCGCACCGCCGGCCAGCGCGAACAGAGCCGCGATGGTGGCGAGCACCGCCGTGTCGGCGCCGGTGGCGCTGAGCTTGCCGTCGTTCGGCTTCGTGGTCGGCTTCGTGGTCGGCTTCTCCGTACCCGGTTTGGTCGGCTCGGTCGGGCCAGTCGGGCCGGGCACCTCAGAGTCCTCGGTGACGGTGACGGTCACAGAGGCGGACTTGCCGTTCGCCGTGGTCGCGGTCACCTTCGCCACGCCCTTCGCGACGGCGGTCACCTTGCCGGTCTTGTCGACCGTCACGACCTTGTCATCGCTGGAGGCCCACGTCACCGCCTGGTCCGCGTCATCCGGCGCGACCTTCGCGGTCAGCTGCGCGGTGGTGCCCTTCTTCAGCGACAGCGCGCCATTGGCAACACCATCGCCAGAAACGGTCACACCCGTAGCCTCCGGAGTCTCCGTCACCTCGGGGTTGTCCTTCGGCTGCTCGGGCTCGGTGAGCTCGACCGGAGTGGCCTTGGCCGTCGCAGCCAGCTCGGCGACAGCCGCCCAGGTGACGCCTGCGCTGGTTTCGGTGAGGCCCCATGCGTCGTTGATCTGGAACTTGACGTACACGTCACCGGACGGAATGGTATTCGGCAGCGCGATGGTCTGCAGTTCCTTGGTGTACGGGAACTCAGCCGTGGCGACGGGTTCACCCCAGTTGGTGACATCGGCAACGCTGTTGGCGTCGCTGGCCGCCACCACGTACACTGCGACGTTCTTGGCCGGGCCGTTCAGCTTGTCCTGACGGTACAGGTGGGTGATGGCCGCAATCTTGTTGCCCTCGCCGGGCGACGCCTTGAACGCCAGCCAGTGCGGAAGATTGGCGCTGGGGTTGGAGTACTTGCTGTGCCAGAACGTGTTTGCGTTCTTGTCGAAGGCGTTGCCCACGGGAGCATGCTCGCCGGTGGTCTCCTGAGAGCTCGCCGCGTAGTCGCTTGCTTCCACGTCCTTGGTCAGGCTGCCGGTCAGCGCCACGCTGGTGGTGCCGAGCTCTTCACCGGTCTTGGTGTTGGTGAGCTTGAACTGCACGGTGGCGTCGCCCGTCCCAGTGGTGTTGACCACGTTGAAGTAGGCGATGGCGGCCTTGCCGGCCGGAATCGACTTGAGGCTGACGCTTCCGGGCTTGATCTCCCAGCCTTCCGGCACGACCGGGGTGACGGTGACGTCACCGGTGTTCGCGTTGGATGCGGCCCTCACCTTGACGGTGATCTTGGACGGGGAGGCCGGGTTCACGGTCTTGGAGTCCACGGTGGCGGACATGCCCATGTGGCCGGTGAGCGTGAACAGCGCGTTGTCGCTGACCAGGTCAGCCGGGAACTGAGCGACGGTGCCAGCGGCGGGACGATGGGTCTCCAGATCGATGTTCTGCTCGTTGCCGGTGGCGATGGCGAGACGCTGCTGCGTCAGCGCCGGGGAGATGGTGTACTTGCCATCCTTGTCGGCGCGGATCTGCCACTTCTGCGTGTTACGCTCATTGGCGGTGTCGCGCTGATCCTGACCGACGGACACGTCGGCGCAGTTGCGCAGTTCCGGCGTCGCGCCGACCTGGGTGACGACATCGAGATGCTTGCTTCCGGTGAAGAGCGCAAGACACTTTCCGGACACTGTATCCTTCATCTGGTAGTAGCCGTCAGGCGTGGTGATGAGCTCCCACGGACCTTTGGAGATCGACTTCAACTGGGGGATGTCGTAGATGCCGGCATCGACCGGGGTGTAGTCGTATTCGCGGATGTCCAGCGGGTAGCCGATCTTGTCGATGTCCGCCTTCATATCGTTCCACGTCGCCCACGGGCGGGAATCGGACCAGGTCATCTGTGAGATGAAGCGCATGCCGTCGAAGATCTCCTTCTCGACCTCGTTCTCGGTCTGGTAGATCGAGCTGTCGGGCCAGATGGACACCTTCGCACCGGTCAGTTTGTCGTAGTTCTTGTCGATCTGTCGTCCGCCGTCAAAGGTTCCGACGTTCCAGTTGTTGTTGTACAGTCTTGCGGCGTTGACCTTGTACACTTGCGCCGAACGGGACCAGTACAGGGCCTGGGTCGCGTTCATCAACGTGTATCCGTCCTGGACGAGCTCCTGCGGCTTGCGGCCGGCACCATACCAGTATTCGATGACGATGTCCTTGTTCAGGGAGACGTTCTTGGTGTTGACGATGCCGTCGTTCCAGATGCGCAGCTGCTTGCCCTTGGCCTTGACGTATTTATCTATGTCGTTGATGAAGCCGGTGAACGCATCATTCGGTGTCGCGCCGGCTCCGTACTGCTTTTCGGCGAACGTCTTCAACTTGCTGTAGTTGTCGAAGCTGGTGCCGATCATGTACTCATCGGCGCCCATGTGCCAGTATTTCGTGGTGAATACGCCGTCGTATTCGTCAATCAGCGTCTTGTAGAACTTCACGGCCTCCGGGTTGGAGATGTCGAGCTTGTTGGGATCCTTCCGGCCCGAGTTGTCGGCAAGCTGGTACTCCGGGTAGTTCTCCAGCCAGATGTTCATGTGGCCCGGGGAGTTAATCTCCGGAATCACGTCGATGCCGTAGCTATTCGCCTTCTTGACGAACTTCTTGACGTCGTCGCGCGTGTAGTACGACCATGTGGCGGCTTTCTTGGTGTTGCTCTCCTCGGGCTTGAGCTTCATCTCAAGCAGCACGTAGTTGAGGCGCAGGTCGGCCATGTCCGACAGGAAACGGTCGATCCAGTCAGTGGAGATGTTGATCTGGCAGGCGCACAGCGTAGCGCCGCGCTCCTTGTACTTCGGCTTCGTGGCGACCGTGCCGGCGGGCAGGGTCAGCTGGCCCTGGCGCAGCATCTGCGAGACGGAACGGGTGCCGTAGAACACGCCGATGTCGGTCGCGCCGATGACCTCAAGGCCCTTCGAGCCGATGGACAGCTTGAATCCCTCATCACCCAGTTCGGCCTTCTTCGATGCATCCAACGTGAGCGAGATGTCTTTGCCCGTCGCTGAACCGGTCGCGGCCTTGATGTCCACGTCGGTGAACTTGGTCAGCTCGGATGCCAGGCTCTGCGCACGCGCGGCCAGTGCATCGCTCGACACGACGCGGGTGCCTTCGCCCAGCGTCCATGCGCCGGTGCCGCCGGTCCAGCCGTCCATGCTCGGGACGGTGGCCGGGCGGGTGAGATTCACGGGAGCCGTGGCACTGTACCCGGCTGCACTATCGTCGGCGGCGCTGGCCGTCATCGCGGTGCACATGCCACCGACCATCAGGCCGGCTACAATGGCCGCAACGGTGCGCACACCGAAACGTCTATTGGAGCTTTTCTCCATTGAAACTTCCTTTATTCTCTTGTTGCGGTTATGACAGGAGGGCTTCATCGTCTCCGATGGATGCCGAGCCGGCAAAGCAAGACAAAGCCGTCACAACATCACCACTGATTAAACGTACACTGTGTTAACAGAATTAGCAAGATGCATGAATGTCGCCTTGCGTTCCAGCCTTTTCCACGCCCGGCACCCATATTCCACGTCACGTCGCGTTCATCATCGGCTTACGCTCGTTACAAAATCGGCCGACCGAATTTACCTGGTCACGCTACACTGCTGTGAGTACCGAAACCGGCTGGGAGCCGAGCGAAAGCATGAACATATAAACGGACCGTATATATACCGCATGATATACGTCCCGGCACGTCACTGGAAGGGAGCGGCAATGACGCACGAAGACGGAACGACACCGTTGAATCATCTGGTAAAGGTATTGAGACTGGGCGACCCTTCCGAATACCGCGGACATACCTACATCAGCGGGGAGAGCCTGTACTTCCCCACCGGACGCGTGTACGGCGGGCAGGTGATCGCGCAGTCGCTGATCGCCGCGTCGAAGACGGTCTCGCCCAGCCGGCTCCCCCATTCGGTGCACGGGTATTTCATCGCGGCGGGCGATATACGCCAGGATTTGCTGTTCGACGTGGAGACCCTGCGGGACGGCCGGTCGTTCTCGGCGCGCCGGGTCAACGTGACGCAGTCCGAAGGGCCGATCCTGACCACCATCGCAAGCTTCCAGGAACAGGGGCAGTCCGGAGTGGAGTTCTCCGATACGATGCCGCAGGACGTGCCGGCACCCGAAACGCTCACCAGTGCCAAGGAGCTGATGGAACCATATGCCGACAAATCGCCGTTCGCCAAGTTCTATGCGAAGAAGTCGCCGTTCGACATCCGCCACGTCACACCGACCATCATGCTCGGCGCCGACAAGGACAGCGCGGCGCACGACTCAGGCAAGCAGCTGGTGTGGATGAAGGCCGACGGCGTGGTGGACGTGCCGCAGGTAATGCATCGGGCGATGCTAGCGCTCGGCTGCGATCAGGTGATGATGGAACCGGTGCTGCGCAGGGCGGGGCTGAGCATCTCGACGCCTGGCATCTCGTACGCGTCGATCGACCATTCGATGTGGTGGTATCGCGACGTGGACATCAACCAGTGGCACCTGTACGTGCAAGATACGCCGACCGCCGCGCACGGGCGTGGACTGGGCGTGGCCAAAGTGTACACGCAGGACGGCGAGCTCGTCGCCGCGATGGCGCAGGAGGCCCTGATTCGCGTGCCACAGCAGTGAGGCCACGGACGATGAGTGCGGCGGGTATTGAGGCTGGGGCTGAGACTGGTTCGGTGCCGGGAATTGCGGCTGCGGCCGGTATCCCGGTTGCGGCTGGTACTGAGGCTGATAATGAGGCTGGACCGTCATTGGTGTGCCATTTTGAACTGCCGGACCGGTCTGGGCAGCCGGGCCAGACACCGGTACGGCATTCTCGACCTTGGTTCCACACTTCGCGCAGAATTTAGCGCCTGCTTCAAGTGCACTGCCCACAGTGCATGCAGAACTTCATGCTTTTCCCTCTCGGATACGGCCCATCACAGAATGTGCGTTCCGATCAGCGGAACCGCGGATTCCATGCTCTCTCCATGGCGATCCTATTCCTGCACCTGCGAAACCCCCGTTTATCGCGGACGGGGGTGTTCACCTATTGAAGGGGCACGGAGATTGCCGGTGATCAGAGTGCGGGATCCGTGGTCCTGATTGGCACCGGACCACCCTCAGCCGCTACGCGGCACCTCCCGCCAGCGGGAAGGGGCTTAGTGGCGGGTTTTGGCGGTGGCGGAGGCGATGCCGCGGCGGCGTTTGGCGGCCTTCATCTTGGGGTTCTCCGGGCCCTCCATGGGCGGCAGCTGGCACAGCCATTCGCCGACGATACCGATCACCATGTCCGCCAGGCATATCACAGCGGCGACGGCGCATTGCGTCACGGCCGTCGCATAGTAATCAGCCTCGATATGATCGAGTACCAGCAGAATCTGCCCGACATACCAGCCGGCCAGCGCAGCGCCGGTCAGCCCCAGCGCCTTCGACAGCATAAGCGTGTACACGGCCTTGGTCGGGTCGAGCGGCTTGAGTCGGGCCCGCTTCTGCGGATCGGTGGTGGCGTACTGATGCACCTGCAGCGCCATCACCAGCACGACAATGCCCAGCAACAGGAGCACCACGGACACGAACCATGGCGCCCCCAACAACGAAAGCCCCGAGGACTCACTGACCTGCACAAGCAGACAGCCCGCGATCAGACCGAGCAGCAGCGCGACGACATACTGCCACCATGGGGTGCGACGTATCTTCATTCCGTACTCCCTACGATCCAAGTGTCGGACAGCAGTCCCACACGGTCGGCGTCGGGTGCCATGGCCAGCAGATACGACACCGGGTCGCCGCCGAGCCGCGCCTGCGGGTCCATGTCCATCCACGGTGCGAGCACCGAAGCATGGGTGCGGGCTGACGGCCACGGCACCCGGCAGTCCGGCTCATCGCAGACCGTTCCCGGCATATCCACCAGATCGAGGTCGACATCCCCGTTCAACGACTCCTCGACGGAACCGAGCGTGGCAATCAGCGCCTTCGCGTCCATCCGGCACGTCATTTGCATGACAGCCGACATGGCATCCGACCCATGCAGATGGCTCACATGATACAGCGGTGAGATGCCCTCGACCTGATCACCGGGAATGCCCTCCAATGCGACAATCGCCGTGCGGAACAGGGTTTCGGCCTCGTTACTGCGGCTGTCCATCGAGATGACGGCCGTATGTATGGCCGGTTGAACGGTAGCGGTATCGCCGTCGCCCGGTTTCCGCGCCGAACCGTCGACGGTTCCATCGAATTGCGGTATGTCGGCTGCGCTGCCGGACGGCTGCACCGGGGCATCGTCGGCCATGCCGGTCATCCAACTGTCGTCGATGCGATGTACGTCCTCGCGGTCACCGGCCTCGTGCAGCAAATCGGCAATCTCTCCCCCGTGCGGGCCCGCGAGCCGGGCGGCCGGATCAAGAGCCAGCCACGGTGCCAAAACGAACGCCCGCTGCCACGCACGCGGATGCGGCAAAGTCACATTCGGGTCCTCGCTGACGAGGCCATCGACATCGATGATGTCAAGATCCAGTGTGCGCGACGCCCAATGTTGTTCCCGCGTGCGTCCATGAGCAACTTCGATATGCTGCAGGCGGCCAAGCAGACTCGCCGCGTCCAGCTCGGTCGTGACCTCGATGACAGCGTTGAGAAAATCCGGGGTACCATCCGGCATGCCCCATGCGGCGGTGCGGTACAACGGCGATATCCCAGTCACCTGTGTGCCTTCAAGGCCGTCGATATCCGCGATCGCGGACCGCATCAACGCCGCGACGTCGCCCTTGTTGCCACCGAGTGCGATCACGGCGTGGTGCATGGGCGTGACACGGCCTTCATCAGCTCGACCAGTTTTGCCGTCCGTATTCCGTCCGCTCCGCCATCGCTCGATGGTGACGCTCACGTCGGCGAACGGCACGGTGATCGGAGCTTTGGGCTTATGCACGGTGACGGTTACGCCTTGGACTGCGGGATGGTCGGCTATCACGGCGTCAGCGATGAGAGCCGCCAGCCGCTCAATCAAGTCGACATGCTCGCCTTCGATGACGGATACGATCCGTTTGGCGACGCGCCCGTAATCAACCGTGTCATGCAGGTCATCGCTGGAACCGGCACGTGACAGGTCGAGATGCAGCACGGCATCGACGATGAAGGGCTGCGCGCGCTGGTGCTCGTAGTCCAGCACGCCGTGCGTGCCCATGCCTTGAACGCCGGTGAGGCGAATCGTGTCCACGGTTGCGTCCTTTCGTTTAGGTTGGTGGTGGGTGACCACCCCAGTCAGCTTCGCCGACGGCCCTCCGGCTGAGGGAGGAGGGTTAGTTTTGGTATTGTCGCCAGAGGGAGCCGATTGTCAGGGCGGCGCGGCTGCGGCGCACGTCATGCACGCGGACCGCCCAGGCGCCGTGTTCCGCGCACAGGGCCGACAATGCGGCGGTGGCATTGTCACGGTCGTCCATCGTCGGCTCGCCGATGCCGGCATCGTTCAACGCCGCCGAAACGAACCGCTTTCGGGAGGCTCCGATCAGCACCGGATATCCCGACCGCTTGAACATATCCAGTCCGACGAGCAGCGGCAGATTATGCTCGATACCGGGCTTGGAGAATCCCAGACCAGGGTCGATGATGACCCGCTCCGGGGCGACACCGGCCTTGAGCACCGCATCGACCTGAGACATCAGCTCGTCATACACGTCCTTGAGCACGTCGTGTTCGTAGTGCGAGGTGTCGGCGTCCGGCGCGGCGCCGCCTTTCGACCCGGCCAGCCAGCCACGCCAATGCTGTACGATGTACAGGCAGTCATGGTCGGCCACCACGTGCGGCAGATCTCGGTCCAGTCGTCCGCCGGACACGTCGTTGATGATCTGCGCGCCCTCATCCAACGCGGCCTGCGCCACGACAGAGCGTGTGGTGTCGATGGAGACGACCGCTCCGTGGGCGATCAGCGCCTTCGCGGCACCGGTCACACGGTCGAGCTCGTCCTTCTCGCTGACGCGCTTGGCGCCGGGGCGCGTCGATTCCGCGCCGATGTCGATGATGTCGGCTCCCGCATGCAGCATGTCGTCGCCGTGGTCGCGGGCCTTGCCCGGATCCAGCCACAGGCCACCATCCGAAACCGAGTCCTCGGTGATGTTGAGCACACCCATCAGCAGTGTGCAGTCGGTATCATGCAACCGCTGCAGTTCAGTCATGAATTCTCCTCTCCGTTAATCGCCGAAACGGCGGCGATGCCGACCAGTCACGGCGATGAGCCGGATCAGTGCTTGGCCATGATCAGACTCATCGCCTCGGCACGGGTGGCCGGGGTGCGCATCACGCCGCGGACTGCCGATGTGATGGTTCGCGACGCGGGCTTGTTCACGCCCCGCATCGCCATGCACATGTGCTCGCATTCGGTCACGACGATGACGCCCTTGGCGTCCGCGTATTCCATCAGCGCGTCCGCGACCTGCTGGGTGATGCGTTCCTGCACCTGCGGGCGACGCGCGTACAGCTCCACCAGTCGGGCGAGCTTGCTCAATCCGACGACCTGCCCGTTGGACGGGATGTAGCCGACATGCGCGACGCCGTGGAACGGAAGCAGATGATGCTCGCACACCGAGAACAGCTCGATGTCGCGCACCAGCACCATTTCATCGGTCTCGACCGGGAAACGCTTAGACAGCACCTCCTGCGGGCTGCGTCCGAGCCCTGAGAAAATCTCCTCGCAGGCACGTGCGATACGGTCAGGCGTCTCCAGCAGACCCTCGCGATCGGGATTCTCGCCGATCGAAGTCAGGAACAGCCGTACGGCCTTGCGCACGCCCTCTTCGTCAATCGCCATATATCCTCCAGCTTCCATCACCACTTATATAGTCGTCATGCCCGCCGAACCGGGGCAGGCACACCGTTTGCCGTCAAACGGCAAACGCCCGTGCGCCCGGCGAGCCCCTTTGCGGGACCGTCGGGCGCACGGGCACGAAATCACCGCTCCCCCGGCTTCATGCCGACGGAACGTTTGAGCGACTCCGGAATCTCCACCGGAGGCTTGTCGGAATCGGGACGGCGCTGGTCGGACAGCCACACCGGACGTTCCGGAGCCTTCCTGATGTTCGCGAAGATCGCGGCCAGTTCCTTCTCATTCAGCGTCTCCTTGACGAGCAGCTGGCGAACCAGCTCATCGAGCACATCGCGGTTGTCGTTGATGATGTTCCATGCCTCAGTGTGCGCGGTCTCGACAAGGCCGAGCACCTCCTCGTCGATGACCTCGGCGGTGCGCTCGGAGTACTTGTGCGGCGCAAGACCATCGAAATCGGCGCTCTGGTCGTCGGTGTCGGCCCACTTGATGGCGCCGAGCTTCGAGGAGAAGCCGTATTCCACGACCATGGTGCGGGCGATCTTCGTCGCCTTCTCGATGTCGTTCGACGCGCCCGTGGTCGGATCGTGGAACACGACCTCCTCCGCGGTGCGTCCGCCCATCGCGTACGCCATCTGGTCGAGCAGCTCGTTGCGCGACTGCGAGTAACGGTCGGTGGTCGGCATGACCGCGGTGTAGCCGAGCGCACGGCCACGCGGCAGAATCGTCACCTTGGTCACCGGATCGGTGTTGTGCAGTGCGGCGGCGACCAGTGCATGGCCGCCCTCGTGGTATGCGGTGTTGCGCAGCTCATTGAGGGCCATGCCCTTCGACTGACGCTTCGGGCCGGCCTGGACGCGGTCGATGGCCTCGTCGATGGCACGGTTGTCGATCAGCTGGGCGCCGGCACGGGCGCACAGCAGGGCGGCCTCGTTGAGCACGTTGGCCAGATCGGCGAGATCGGAAGAG
>ERZ810537.142-NODE-142-length-13730-cov-5.90194_pt1 | contig 13730 bp, 10 predicted proteins | sample MGYA00520329_ERZ810537 | MGnify/ENA primary metagenome ERZ810537 (study PRJEB31588, sample SAMN03398818) | human gut metagenome | study: EMG produced TPA metagenomics assembly of the PRJNA231909 data set (A prospective, longitudinal analysis of the... | reverse complement strand
ACGACGCTCTTCCGATCTAGCAGCAGAGTGACCACCTGGCCGACACCGCCGCCGTTGAGGGAGGACACCTGGGAAGCAATGGCCGTGCTGCCCAGCGTGTAGGACGTGCCTGCCACCGTAATGGAAGCGGGAGCGCTGGCCGAGGGAGACACCTCGGTGATGCGGCCTGCGGCACGGCGGGTATAGACCCACAGGGTCTTGAGGCTCTCGCTGTAGTAGTAGACGTCGTATTTGTTCAGCTCTGCGGAGCCGGAGACCTTATCGTTGCGGTAGACGCTGGCAGGGACGAAGGGCAGCACCGTGCTCTCCGAAGCCACGAAGGGGCCTTTCAGGCTGCTGAGCAGGATGGTGGAGCCGTCCACCTGACCATTGCTCACGGTAAAGCCCAGGGTCGTGCCGTAGGCCGAACCGCTGGCGTTGTTGGCGGTGAGGGCATTGTAGAGCAGGACGGCGCAGTCCTCGTAGTTCATCGCTTCGCCCTGACGGCGGTCGAGGCCGGCACGCAGGCCGAGCTCGCCGGCCTTGTTGAGCTGGGCGTTGGGGAACGCGCCGCTCAGGTCGGTCATCTTATAGCCCATCAGCTTGAGCACTGCGGTGCAGGCTTCTTCCAGCGTGACGGCATTGTTCGGACGGAAGCTGCCGTCGGTGTAGCCGTTCATCCAGCCCTGCTGCACAGCGATGCGGACATAGGGCGCCCATGCCGAGGAGCCGGGCAGGTCGGTGTAGAGGGTCCCCACTGCCCCCTGGGAGGAGACGCTCTCCCGGTAGGTAGAGTAAGAGGTCAGCATTCTGGCAAATGCGCCGCGGGTCACGGCTGCATCCAGTGCGCCGGACTGCTCGGAATCCATGGCACCCAGCGTGATGGCAAACTGGACGGCGGTGTTGTTGCCCGCAGCCGATGCCGGCATCACCAGCATCGACACCGCGATGCTGACCGCCAGCAGAAATGCGAGAAGACGTTTTTTCATTGTGATCTCCTTCATATTTGGCTCCCCTATCAGGGGAGCTGTCGAGCCAGACCGCCATAGGCGGTTTGGTGAGACTGAGAGGTTTTCTTTGAAGTCTGCTCGCTCCACCAAAGGGGCAGAGTAAACAGTTCAGAACACTTTAGTCATATCTGAGTGCGTCAATGGGATTGAGCCGCGCGGCGCGTTTTGCGGGCAGATAGCCGAACAGCACTCCGATGAACACCGAGATGCCGAAAGCTGCCACGATGGAGTTGAAGGACGGACTGACCGTGATGTTCATGCCGTCGGTGAACATGGGAAGCACCTGATTGGCAATGGCCGACACGATGTAGCCGAGGACGATGCCCAGTGTGCCGCCAAAAGCCGAGGTAGTAGCCGCCTCGGTGACGAACTGGGCCAGGATGGTCCTTTCCTTCGCGCCCATGGCCTTGCGGATGCCGATCTCACGGGTGCGCTCGGTGACGGACACCAGCATGATGTTCATGATGCCGATGCCGCCCACCAGCAGCGAGATACTGGCGATGCCGGTGAGGATGACGATGACCATGTTGATCATCTTGTTCATCTCTTCCAGCCACTCGCTGGCGCTGTAGACGTAGTAAGCACTGTCGCTCTTGAAGATGTCATACAGTCCCTGCTCCACCGCAGCCTTGGCCTCGTTGGCCTGGCTCTCGTCCACCATGATGGCGGAGTAGGAGTCCGGCGAGCTTTCGTTGGAAAGGCGCATGGCTGTGGTGTAGGGCAGGTAGACGCTGTCGTCGTCGCTGCCCTCCTGCTGGTCGGAGTTGGAGATCTTGGCCTTCAGCACGCCCACGATGCGGAACTTATAGGGGCCAAGCTTGATGGTCTGGCCCACCGCATTTCCGCCGTAGGCCGTGCGGTTGATATAATCGCCGATGACGCAGATCTGCTTGTTGTCTGCGATGTCCATATACTGGATGTTCCGGCCCTTGGCAAGGGTGTAGCCCTTCATCTCGATGTAGCTTTCATCCACGCCGTACATCCCGCTGTAGCGGTAGGTCGTAGTCCCCACCTTGGGGGTGTTGTCGCTGAAATCCAGCTGCGGCGAGACGGAGGAAAGCAGCTTGGGGTTCTTTTTGACGATGTCGTACAAATCATCCACCGTCGCAGTGCGGGAACCATAGCCCCATATCTGGATGGAGAGGGTGTTGGTTCCCAATGCGGAAAAGCTGTCCCGCATGCTTCTGGTCATGCCGTTGCCCAGACCGACGATGACGATGACCGCCATGACGCCGATGATGATGCCCAGCATGGTCAGAAACGTGCGCAGCTTATTGCTCCAGACGTTCTGCAGTGCCTGGCGGAAAGTCTCTAATACCATTATTTCGCTTCCTCCTGTGCCGCTTCGTCGGACAGAGCGGGCTGCACGACAGCCTCAGGCGCGTGGGCATCGCCGTCGTACACCACCTGGCCGTCCTCCAGACGGATGATACGCTCCGCCTGCACGGCGATGGAATTGTCGTGGGTGATGAGCACCACGGTATGGCCCTCGCTGTGGAGCTGCTGAAGCATCCCGATGACCTCGCGGCCGGTGTGGGAGTCCAGAGCGCCGGTGGGTTCGTCGGCGAGGATGACCGCCGGGTTGCGCACCAGAGCCCGCGCGATGGAAACGCGCTGCTGCTGGCCGCCGGAAAGCTGGTTTGGCAGGTTCTTGAGCTTGTCGCCCAGACCCACCTTTTCCAGCACATCCTTGGCCAGCTTGTGGCGCTCGGCGCGGGAGATGTTGGCGTAGACCAGCGGCACCTCCACGTTTTCCAGAAGGTTCAGCCGGGGCAGAAGGTTATACTGCTGGAAGATGAAGCCCAGCATCTCGTTGCGCACATCCGCCAGCTCGTCCCGGTTCATCTTGCCCACATCCCGGCCATTGAGCCGGTAGATGCCGTGGGTGGGGACGTCCAGACAGCCGATGATGTTCATGCAGGTGGACTTGCCCGAACCGGACTGGCCCACGATGGCCACGAACTCCCCCTTCTCGATCTTCATCGTGATGTGGTCGGCGGCCTTTACCAGCGTATCGCCCATCTGATAATACTTGCACACCTGCTCAAATTCGATCAGAGCACTCATGGGACACCTCCTTACCAGATACTGTCGCTGTGACTGTCGCTGTAATAGTCATCCGACGACACAGAGCTGGTGTCGTAGGCCACCGTGTCGTCCTCCTGCAGGCCGCTCTTGATCTCGGTGTAGCTGTCGTCGCTGACGCCGGTCTCGACCTTGACGTAGACATAGCCCTCCGGTGCGTCCATGTCCTCCACCGCATTGGCTGCGCTGGGAGACTTCTTGCTCACCAGCACATAGCCGCCGCGGATAACGGCAGCATTCGGCACGACGAGGGCGTTGTTGGCCTCGGCCACGACGATCTCAGCGTTGGCGTTCATGCCGGGGCGCAGGCCGTCGGTGTTGTCGATGCGGATGGTGATGGGGTAAGTCGTGGTGCCGCCGCTGGAGCTGCCCTTCATGGATACACGGGTGACTGTGCCGACATAGGTCTTGTCCGCCACAGCGTCAGCGGTGATCTGGACTTTCTGGCCCACGGACAATGCGCCGATCTGCAGCTCATCCACATTGATGACCATCTCCAGATAGCTCAGGTCGTAGATGACGCAGAGGGTGCTGCCGGAGGTCAGGGCGTCGCCCTGCTTGGCGTCCTTCTCAATGATGGTGCCGCTGATGGGCGAGGTGATGGTGTAGTTGGACATATTGTCCTGCTGGTTCTGCATCGAGATCTCGGCGCTGCGCAGGGACTCGGAAGCAGACTGGATGGATTCGGTCAGATCGTCGCCGGTCAGCTCGATGAGGATGTCGCCCTTGGAGACCGCGTCGCCCTCCTGCACATTGATGGCGGAAACTGTGCCGCCGGCCTGAGCGGTCAGGGTGCGCTCTGCCTGATAGGCAAAGGTGGCGGAGGCGATGGAGCTGACGCCGTTGACGCTGGCGGTAGCGGCCTGAGCGGTGGTCAGACCGCCGGCATTGTTGACCCGGATGGTGACGGTGCGCACCAGCAGGTTGCCGGTGCTCAGCTCGTCGGTGCCGGTGATGGCGGTGATGGTGCCTTTCAGCGTCTCAAAGGTGCCGTCCAGCACCACGTCGGCGCTCTGGCCCACCGAGAAGTTGGCGGCGTCGGCTGCCGGGAACAGCAGGTTCAGCAGCATCTTGGAGCTGTCGCGGATGACCGCCACCTCCTGGCCGCTGGTCACTTGGTCGCCCTTTGCGACCTTGAGACTGCTGACCGTGCCGTCCACCTCTGCCCGGACATACTGGAGGTCTACGGTCTTGTCGTAGCTGCGCTGGGCCTGCTGCAGGGCAATGCTGGCCTTTTCCAGATTGGTGGAGGCGTCCGAGCTGTCGATGGTGTAGAGCACATCGCCCTCTTCCACCTTATCGCCCTCTTCAAAGCCGCCGGTGAGGATCTTGCCGTCCACCAGAGACTTGACGGTATATGTATTGGCCGGGTTCAGCGTGCCGGTGCCGCTCAGGGAGTTGGAGACATCCTGACGGACGGGCGTCGTCTCGGCGTAGGTCACATCGCGGCTGGCAGCTTTATTCCCGCCGCCGCTTATAAGAAAGACAGCGCCCGCTGCCGCCGCGACGACCACCGGCACGAGCCATTTCCAGTTCTTTTTGGCGAATGCAGACGCGCCGGACTTGGCTTCTGCGGTTTCAGCAGCCTCAGCGGACGCATCCTTTTTCTTTTTCCAGATCATGCTTTTCCTCCTATGGTATGCAAAAGGGCAGCGTGACCCTATTGCACGAAAAATCCGTTATTGGTAGTGTATCGCATTTTTCTGAAATACACAAGCGTCCAAATTTCATTTCACCCTTTATTTACAAAATTATTTCCGGTTTTTATGCAAAAAAGACACCCGCAGTGTCCTTTGCAGAACATTGCGGGTGTCTCGGATGATCTTGTCAGGATGCGGCTTCGGCCTCGCTCAGCGGAGCCAGCTGCACATACACCCCGGCAGGGACGCAGGCCGCCCATGCACCTTCCTCGCTCAGCCGGCCGAACTGCTCACAGACATGGTCCGGGCATTGGCTGTCCTGAAACGAGATGGTGCCGTCTTTTACCTGTAAATGGACGACATAGCTGCCCACATCGTACAGGTAATCGTAGTCCCTATCCAGCGGCAGCACCTCGGTGATGCCGCCGCCGAAGTCCACGACTGCTGCCAGCGGCTCCGCCTTGCTGCGCGGACGCAGCAGAAAGACCAGCAGGGCAGCTGCCGTCAGGATGACGGCTGCGAAGAGGAGGTTCGCCTTCCAGCTCAGGCGTTTTGCACCTTTTGCCGGTTGAGGCTGCTTGCGGGTGCTCATGCGGCGTAGTCGCTGGCAGCGGCACCGGCAATGCGGCCAAAGACGGTGAAGTCAGCAACAGCGTTGCCGCCCAGACGGTTTGCACCGTGGACGCCGCCAGTCACCTCACCTGCTGCGAACAGGCCGGGGATGACCTCGCCCTTCTCGTTCAGCACCTCGGTGTTGGCGTTGATCTTCAGGCCGCCCATGGTGTGATGGACACCGGCGGTGACCTTGATGGCGTAGTAGGGAGCGGTGTTCAGGGGGTTGGCGAAGCTGGTGCGGCCGAAGTCGGGGTCATTCTTGGCCTCAACGTAGCCGTTCCACTTCTCCATGGTCTCTGCGAAGGCAGCGGCATCGACGCCCATAGCCTTGCCCAGCTCCTCGTAGGTAGCGCCGGTGACGGTGTAGCCCTTCTTGATGTAGCCCTGGATGACGCTGGAAGCATCGACCATGGCCTGATCGACGACCAGCCAGCTGTAGCTGCCGGTCTGGGCGATCTCAGCGGCGGAGACGACGTCGCGGGTGCCGACCTCGTCGATGAAGCGCTTGCCCTCCTCGTTGATGAGGATAGCGCCGTCGCCGCGCAGGCCCTCGGTGATGAGGGCCGCGGTGTTGGCCTCAACGGTGGGGTGGATCTGGATCTGGTCCATGTCCACGGTAGCAGCGCCGATGGCCTGTGCCATCTCGATGCCCTGGCCCTGGATGCCGGGGGCGTTGGTGGTCATGAAGCCCTTCAGCTCGGGCTTGTACTTGACGACCATGTCGAGGTTTGCGCCGAAGCCGCCGGTAGCCAGAACGACTGCCTTGGCGTTGACGGTGACGGTCTCACCGGAAGCACCGGTGGCCTTGACGCCCACGGCAGCGCCGTTGGCATCGGTCAGGATCTCCGTTGCGGTGGTGTCCAGCATCATCTTGACGCCGGCCTTCTCGCAGTTCTCCTGCAGCAGGGGGATCATGTAGGAGCCGACGGAAACGGTCTTGCCCTCTGCGTTCACAGGGCGATGGATGCGCTTGACGGATGCACCGCCGAAGCTGGAGACGTTGTGCAGGGTGATGCCGTGCTCGTCCAGCCAGTCGATGGCGTCAGCGGAGTTTGCGCACAGGGTCTCGACCAGCTCGGGGTCGTTGATGCCCTTGCCGCCGATCATGGTATCCAGCTCCATCAGCTCGACAGAGTCGAAGTAGCCGGTGGGGTTGGCCTGATAGGCAGCCCACTGCTCGGAGACAGTCTTTGCCAGAGCGGTGATGGTCTCGTTGTCGGCGTACTTCTCGGCAGCAGTCTTCAGGGTCTTCTCGACGCCGGCAGACTCGCCGAACTCGTTCTCGTCCTGATAGACGGTCTTGGCGGCGTTCATGCCGCCGGTGGCACGGACGGAGTTGCCGCCCACCATGGACTGGCTCTCGAGGACGACGACGCTCTTGCCCTCACCGGCAGCGGTGATAGCAGCAGTCATGCCTGCGCCGCCCGCACCGACGACGACGACATCTGCGTCAACGGTGGAGTCCTCGGCGGCAGCGTCCTTCTCCACAGCGGTCTTGTAGTCATCGGGGTTCAGGCCGGCAGCGGTCAGGGCAGCTGCAGCAGCCTCCTTGATGGCGGTAGAGGTGGCGGTAGCGCCGGACACGCCGTCCACGGCGATGCTGCCGCTCTCGGCGATCTTGCCGGGCATCTGGGCGATGGCCTCAGAGCCGACGCCCTGGGTCTCGTCCTTGCCCTCGGCGGTGCAGCCGGTGATGGCGCCGTCGGTCAGGGTCAGGGTGACGGAAACGTCGCCGCCGAAGCCCTTGGCAGTGCCGGTGAAGTCACCGGACACACCCGCGTCAGAACTGGTAGAGGCAGACTTTGCACCGCAGCCGTAGCCAAACAGGCTGACCGCGATGACCGCTGCCATAGCCAGTGCAGACACGCTCTTCTTGATCTGAGCTTTCTTCATGTTTTTCCTTTCTTGCTTGCTTCGTGGTTTGTGGTTGCGAACATCTATCAGCATAAAAAGGGGGCTGCCCTTTTACAAGCAGCCCCCTCTGCCGAACTTGGGAAAAGGATTTAGGCGTTGGCCTGTGCGGCAGCGACAGCGCAGGCGACCGTAGCGCCGACCATCGGGTTGTTGCCCATGCCGATGAGGCCCATCATCTCGACGTGTGCAGGCACAGAAGAGGAACCTGCAAACTGAGCATCGCCGTGGACGCGGCCCAGAGAGTCGGTCAGGCCGTAGCTGGCGGGGCCGGCTGCGACGTTATCGGGGTGCAGGGTACGGCCCGTGCCGCCGCCGGAAGCGACGGAGAAGTACTTCTTGCCGTTCTCGATGGCCCACTTCTTATAGGTGCCGGCGACCAGATGCTGGAAGCGGACGGGGTTGGTGGAGTTGCCGGTGATGGAGCACTGGACGTCCTCCTTCTTCATGATGGCAACGCCCTCCATGACGTCGTTGGCGCCGTAGCACTTGACCGCTGCGCGCTCGCCCTCGGAGAAGGGGATCTCCTTGACGACGGTCAGGGTCTGGGTGGGGATATCGTACTCGGTCTGCACATAGGTGAAGCCGTTGATACGGGAGATGATGTAAGCGGCGTCCTTGCCCAGGCCGTTCAGGATGACGCGCAGGGGGGTCTTGCGGACCTTGTTTGCGGTGCGGGCGATGCCGATAGCACCCTCAGCAGCGGCGAAGGACTCGTGGCCTGCCAGGAAAGCGAAGCAGGTGGTGTCCTCGCTCAGCAGACGAGCGCCCAGGTTGCCGTGGCCCAGACCGACCTGACGCTGCTCAGCGACAGAACCGGGGATGGTGAAAGCTTCCAGACCTTCGCCGATGGCGGCTGCGCACTCGGCAGCATCGGTCAGGCCGCGCTTGACGGCGATGGCGGTACCCAGGGTGTAAGCCCAGACAGCGTTATCAAAGCAGATGGGCTGCACACCGCGGACGATCTTGTCGCAGTCGATGCCCTTAGCGAGGAGCATCTCGTTGCAGGCGTCCAGAGATTCGAGGCCGTTGGCCTTCAGGCATGCCTCGATTTTCGGCATGCGGCGATCCATAGATTCAAAAGTTGCCATGAGTTGTTCCTCCTCTCTTATTCCTCACGCGGGTCGATGTACTTGACAGCGCCTGCTTCCTTGCTGAAGCGGCCGTAAGTACCCACGTTCTTCTCGTAAGCCTCGTTGGGGGTCTTGCCGTGACGGATGTCCTCCATCATCTTGCCCAGCTTGACGAACTGATAGCCGATGACCTCGCCGTTGGCATCCACAGCCAGCTTGTTGATGTAGCCCTCGGTCAGCTCCAGATAACGGACGCCCTTCTCCTTGGTGGAGAAGATGGTGCCGGTCATGGAGCGCAGGCCCTTGCCCAGGTCATCCAGACCTGCGCCGATGGGCAGACCGTCCTCAGAGAAAGCGGTCTGGCTGCGGCCGTAGACGATCTGCAGGAACAGCTCGCGCATCGCCACGTTGATGGCGTCGCAGACGAGGTCGGTGTTCAGAGCTTCCAGAATGGTCTTGCCGGGCAGGATCTCGCCTGCCATAGCAGCAGAGTGGGTCATGCCGGAGCAGCCGATGGTCTCCACCAGAGCCTCCTCGATGACGCCGTTCTTGATGTTCAGAGACAGCTTGCAGGTACCCTGCTGAGGTGCGCACCAGCCCACACCATGGGTGTAGCCGCTGATGTCCTTGACCTCATAGGCCTTGACCCATGCGCCCTCTTCGGGGATGGGGGCCGGACCATGCTTAGGACCTTTGGTGATCGGGCACATATTCTGTACTTGCTGCGAATAGGTCATAATCATACTCTCCTTTTGACAAATTGATGCCGTGCGGCAGAAGCTTCTCTCCCCTGCCGCCTTGCATTGACCGGGCCGCGCCGCTCTCTTTTCAGCGCCTCTCCCGGTACTACCACGCACAGTTTTATTATAGAGGACGTCGGCCCAATTTGCAAGTCATTTCTGACAAATTTTTCGCAATCTTTTTGTCATTTTCGTTTTTCTGCGCAGGAGCGCAACTTCTCAATTCGGTTTTTTCTGCGGCTCCCGCCGCACCGGCGTGACGGCCCAGATGCAGGCGAAGCCCGCCGCCGCACCCGCGATGGCGAGGATGTGCCGCCCCTGCTCGAATCCCCAGAGATCAGCGATGCAGGGGAACAAAAGGCTTCCCACGCTCTGGCCCAGCGCCAGAAAGCCGTAGTTCACCCCGGCGTGGGGCAGGCCGAACAGATCGGTGGAGAGGGCGGGCAGCACCGCCGCCAGCGCCGAGTAGCAGAATGTCAGCCCCGCATACACTGCCACGACGGCCCATCCCCGGGCAAACAGGAACGCCGCCGAAAGCCCCAGCGACACGCCGAAGAGGATGAGGTCGGTGGGGCGGCGGCCGATCTTGTCGCTGAGCAGGGGCATCAGCAGCCGCCCGGCCGCACTGCCCACGCTGCCCAGCACCACGGCCCAGAGGGCGGCGCTCTCGTCCAGCCCCCGCTCCATCCCAAGCTTCAGGATGATGGGGCTGAACAGCAGCACCGCCGGGGTGGAAAAGCAGACCGCTCCGGCGCAGAGCCAGTACTGCCGCGTGCCAAGCATCTGCCGGGGCGAGAGGTCGAGGGGCGGCGCGGCCTTGGCCTTTCCCTGCCGGCTGGGCTGAGGCTTTTCGGGCGGCGGGTCGGTCAGCAATGCACTGCCCGCGAGGCAGACCGGCAGGGTCAGCGCACCCAGCGCCCAGAACGCGCCCCGGATGCCCTGCACCGGCCCGAAGCCCCGCAGCGCCGTGCGGACAAAGACGGTCAGGAACGCTCCGCTCAACCCCACTGCGCCCCCGATGACGCCGGTGGCGAGGCCCTTCCGGCCCTTGTACCACTTCTGGGCGCAGGACTGGATGGACGGATAGAGAAAGGCTGTGCCGAGCCCTGCCGGGATGCTGAACACCCCGAAAAACGCACTCCCCTTCTCTGCCGGGAGAGCCGCCGCCGCGAAGAATCCGCCGCAGAGCAGGCCCGTCCCCCACAAAGCCGCAAAGCGTGGCCCCTGCTTATCCTGCAGAAAGCCGCCGATGACGCACCCGATGCCGAAAAATGCGATGAGCACTCCGAAGGCATAGCCTGCCCCCTGCTCGCTGAGGCCGTATTCCTCCATGACGGGTCTTTGGAACACGCCCCACGCGGCGGGCAGGCCTGTCAATACCTGAATGGCCGCGCCTGCCGCCAGGATGGCCCAGGGTCTTGTTTTCTGCATTTCGTGCATCACCTCAGAGAATAGTGTGTCCTTTTTGATTGACAAAAAGACGGTATCCTTTATAATTAGAAGCGTATCATAAAAATCATCTCTTTCGTCGCGTTGCTTCTGTGCCTGAACCTCTCCGTCACGGCTCCGCCGTGCCACCTCCCCTATCGAGGGGAGGCTTTGGCATTTCGGAACACTTTATCTCTTCGCCAGAGGCTCCCCTAGTAGGGGAGCTGTCTGCGAAGCAGACTGAGAGGTCAGGCTCAGTATCTGCCATCCGCGACTGAGAGGGCTATACAGAAAGAGGACTCTATTATGAAAACTCAGGCCTTAAAAGGTATGCGCGACCTTCTGCCCAACGAGCAGACCCTGCGCGACTACATTCAGGGCAAAATTCTCGAGACTTACCGCGCATCCGGCTTCGAGCGCATCTCCACCCCCATGCTGGAGGATATGGAGAACCTCGACAAGTCCGACGGCGGCGACAACCTGAACCTCATCTTCAAGGTGCTCAAGCGCGGCGACAAGCTCACCGCCGCCCTGAACTCCGGCGACCCGAAAGAGCTCTCCGACATGGGCCTGCGCTATGATCTGACCCTGCCCCTGAGCCGCTTCTACGCCGCCAACAAGGACAAGCTCCCCCACCCCTTCAAGGTCATCCAGACCGACCGCGTCTTCCGCGCCGAGCGCCCCCAGAAGGGCCGTTTGCGCGAGTTCGTCCAGTGCGACATCGACATTCTGGGCGACGAGAGCCCCAACGCCGAGGTCGAGCTCATCGACGTGACCACCCGCGCCCTGCTGGGCATCGGCTTCGACGGCTTCACCGTCAACATCAACGACCGCCGCATCCTCCGCGGGATGCTGGAGAGCATGGGCTTTGCCGCCGACACGCTGGATTCCGTCTGCATCACCTTCGACAAGATGGATAAGATCGGTGCCGACGGCGTGAAGGCCGAGCTTCTCGAGAAGCAGCTGCCCGAGAACGCGGTCAACGCACTGGCCGACTTCATCGCCGCCGGCGAGGTGACGCTGGACGCCGTGGCCGCCCGCTGCGCAGACCCCGCCATCGCCGACGACCTCAAGTACGTCCTCGCTACTGCCAACGCCATGGCCGCCGGCCGCTATCAGGTGGCCTACTGCCCCAGCCTCGTGCGCGGTCAGGGCTACTACACCGGCATGGTGTTTGAGATCACCTGCCCGCAGTTCAGCGGCGCAGTCGCCGGCGGCGGCCGCTATGACAACATGGTGGGCAAGTTCCTCGGCACTCAGGTGCCGGCAGTCGGCTTCTCCATCGGCTTCGAGCGCGTCTGCGGCATCCTGCTGGAGCAGGGCTATCAGATCCCCGGCGCAAAGCAGAAGATCGCACTGCTCTACGGCAAGGACGCCGACTTCACCGCCGTCCTGAGCAGGGCCGCTGCCCTGCGCGATGCCTACAACGTCACCGTCCTGCCTCAGGGCAAGAAGCTGGGCAAGCAGCTGGGCCAGCTGGAAGCAGCAGGCTTTGCCGGTGCCGCCTTCATGGACAAGGACGAGGTAAAGGTCTTTGCCGCTCAGTAAGGGCTGAACAAACCAAAAGCACTGCACTCCCCAAAAGCGGGCGGGTGCAGTGCTTTTTTGCGTTTATGGCTGCCGGGTCAGCCGGTTTTTTTGGCGTTGGGGTACACCCGCTCCATCCGGGCGTTGTCAAAGTGCTCGTCGAGGAAGACGTCCAGCCGGTTCGCCGGGGCGATGCCGCTGGTGCGGGCGTCGTACCGGGCCAGCGCCAGTGCCGAAAGCCCCATGTTCACGGCCATGAACACCGTCAGCGCCACGGTCATCCAGGGCAGGATGTGCTTTTTCAGGTTTGCCATCAGCTTTGCGACGAGGGGGTAGCCGTACCGGATCCAGACCACCGCCGCGATGCCCCAGAAGAAGCAGTAGAGCAGATTGACACGGCCTCCCAGATTGAACTTGAAGCCGCTGTAGTCCCAGAAGATGACGCCGAACAGCAGCTCACCCACGGCGCTGCAGATATACTCATACGCGCCGCCCATCACGAAGCCGAACAGGAAGATGGAGCGGTCGCTCCGCTCCTCGCTGCCCCGCAGCAGGACCGCCGCCATGACCAGCGCCAGACCCCACACCACGCTGAAGGGTCCCCACACGAGGCTCGAGCGGCTCATCCAGACGCCCGCCGTCACCCGGCAGAACAACGTCTCCACCACGTCGCCGAGGAAAGCCCCGATGACGAAGAGCCAGACGAGGTCGCCGAAGCTCAGGGCCTTTTCTTTCTGAGCAGTCGGCTCGGGCCGGACGATGGTCGGGTAAGCCCGCTGGATACGCTTTTCCACATGGGCGATGAGCCGCTGGCGCAGCTTGTCCGAGTGCTTTTCCAGCTCGAGATTGAGCTGTTCCAGCCTCGGATGGCTGGCGGCGTACCGGTTGACGGCCAGCGCTGCGCCCAGCTGGTCGAGGACGGCCAGCGTCATCGCCGCCCAGACGCCGATATGCAGCAGCCAGCCCGGCAGCAGGGCGCAGAGCCGCAGCAGCAGGACGTTGCCCCACAGCACGCTTGCCATGCCCAGCAGGCCCCAGAGCACCGAGTACTGCAGGCAGACATAGCCGTCCAGATTGAACTTTTTATCCGAGTAGTCCCACCAGCGGCGGCGGTGCATCCTCTCGAGCAGCTTGGCCGTCACCCACTCCACCACGGTGGCGTTGGCCGCACAGCCGAGGAAGAGGGCCACCGGCGTCGAGCGCAGGTCGGCAAAGCCCACCGCCATCAGCACAGCCGCCGTGCCGTAGACGAAGCAGAACGGGCCGGACGCCACGCCACGGTTGACGAAGGCGCGGCCCTTGATGGTCGCCACCACCGTCTCGGCTACCCAGCCGAGGAACGAGTAGACCAGATAGAGGACGCAGAGGGTATAAAAATTCAGCTCCATTGCCTGTTTCCTTTCCCATATAAACGGTTATAGGGCTATTGTATGCAGTTTTGGCCGCGTCAGCGCTGACGGAGAGGTCGGACTACAGAGAACCTTCTCTGAGACCCGCGCGTTATCTGATAAAGTTCCAAAATAGCATCGGCACAACGTCCAAAATCAAACTTTATCCAGGTGATAAACTTCGGGTGAGCTGATAAAGTTCGAACTTTATCAATAGGGGGGAACTTTATCAAGTTGATAAAGTTCATTTTACAACGTAAGTATGTCTTTAATTTGAAACTTTATCACATAATCTACCTCAGTAGAGCGAGATCGGAAGAGCGTCGTGTAGGGA
>ERZ810537.140-NODE-140-length-13856-cov-6.25991_pt1 | contig 13856 bp, 10 predicted proteins | sample MGYA00520329_ERZ810537 | MGnify/ENA primary metagenome ERZ810537 (study PRJEB31588, sample SAMN03398818) | human gut metagenome | study: EMG produced TPA metagenomics assembly of the PRJNA231909 data set (A prospective, longitudinal analysis of the... | reverse complement strand
AGTCGGAAGGCCGACACCTAAAGAATATCATAAAATTCGACAAAGCACAAGAAAAAGCCGCTGTACAGCTACAAAACTGCACAGCGGCTTTCTGTATATAAAGTTTAGTTCTCGGCCAGATTGCCGGTATAGAGCTGGTAATACTTGCCCTTCTTGGCGATAAGCTCGTCATGGCTGCCGCGCTCGATGATGCGGCCCTGCTCCAGGACCACGATGCAGTCTGCGTTGCGGACAGTGGAGAGGCGGTGGGCGATGACGAAGCTGGTGCGGCCGTACATCAGGCCGTCCATGCCGCGCTGCACCAGAGCCTCGGTGCGGGTGTCGATGGAGGAAGTAGCCTCATCGAGGATGAGCACCGGCGGGTCGGCGACGGCTGCGCGGGCGATGGCCAGCAGCTGGCGCTGGCCCTGCGACAGGTTCGCGCCATCGCCGGTCAGCATGGTGTTGTAGCCCTCGGGCAGGCGCTTGATGAAGCCGTCGGCGTTGGCCAGACGGGCTGCGGCGATGCACTCCTCGTCGGTGGCCTCCAGACGGCCATAGCGGATGTTCTCCATGACCGTGCCGGTGAACAGGTGGGTATCCTGCAGCACGATGCCCAGAGAGCGGCGGAGGTCGGCTTTCTTGATCTTGTGGATGTTGATGCCGTCGTACCGGATCTTGCCGTCCTGGATGTCGTAGAAGCGGTTGATGAGGTTGGTGATGGTGGTCTTGCCGGCACCGGTGGAGCCGACGAAGGCGATCTTCTGGCCCGGACGGCCATAGAGGTTGATGTCGTGCAGGACAGTCTTGTTCGGCAGATAGCCGAAATCGACGTCCGTAAAGGTGATGTCGCCTTCCAGCTTGTGGTAGGTGGTGGTGCCGTCGTGGTGGGGGTGCTTCCAGGCCCAGATGCCGGTGCGCTCGTTGGCCTCCACGAGGTTGTCGTCCTTGTCGTACTTGGCGTTGATGAGGGTGACATAGCCCTCATCGGTCTCGCTGGGCTCATCCATCATCTTGAAGATGCGCTCTGCGCCGGCCAGTGCCATGATGATGCTGTTGGCCTGCATGGACACCTGGCTGATGGGCATATTGAAGCTCTTGTTCAGGGACAGGAACGCCATGACAGTGCCCAGCGTGACGCCGCCCATGCCGGTGACAGCCATGGCTGCGCCCGCCAGAGCGCAGATGGCGTAGCTGATGTTGCCCAGCTGGGCGTTGACGGGCATCATGATGTTGGCGAAGCTGTTGGCCTGCTTGGCGCTGTCCTTGAGCTTGTCGTTCAGCTCGCGGAAGCCCTCGAGGGCCTTCTGCTCGTGGGTGAAGACCTTGACGACCTTCTGGCCTTCCATCATCTCTTCGATGTAGCCGTTCACCTTGCCGAGGTCGCGCTGCTGTGCGATGAAGTACTTGCCGCTCTGCTGGGTGATCTTCTTGGAGCAGAAGAGCATCAGGGCCACCATCAGCATGGTGACGATGGTGAGCTGCCAGCTCAGCATGCACATGCTGGCAAAGACGGAAACGATGGTGATGGCGCTGGACACCAGCTGCGGGATGCTCTGGCTGAGCATCTGGCGGAGGGTATCCACGTCGTTGGTGTAGACGGACATGATGTCGCCGTGGGGATGGGTGTCAAAGTAGCGGATGGGCAGGCTCTCCATATGGGTGAAGAGCTGGATGCGCAGGTTGCGCAGGGTACCCTGGGTGACGTTGACCATGATGCGGGCGTTGAGCCAGGCGGCGAGGATGCCCACCACATAGATGCAGCCGACGCGCACCAGCGCCCCGGCCAGCGGTGCAAAGCTGGGGTCCTGCTGCCGGGTCATGGGGATGATATAGTCGTCAATGAGGGTCTGGAGAAACAGGCTTGCCTGCACATTGGCCAGCGCGCTGACCACGATGCAGATGAGCACGAGGATGCAGTGAGGCAGATAGTGCTGGAACACCTCTGCCATGATGCGCTTGAGCAGCTTGCCCGGGTTCTTGACCTTCGGACGCGGGCCTCCCATGCCGCGGGGGCCGGGGCCATGGACGACTTTTGCTTTCTGTTCTGCCATTTACTGCTCACCTCCCTGCTTGTCGAAGTCGCCGCCGCCCTGAGTCTGGCTGCTGTAGACTTCCTGATAGATCGCGTTGTTCTTCAGCAGTTCCTCGTGGGTGCCGAGGCCGTTGATCTGGCCGTTGTCCAGCACGAGGATGCGGTCGGCATCCTGCACCGAGGAAATACGCTGTGCGATGATGATCTTGGTGGTGCCGGGGATCTCCTCCCGGAACGCCTTCCGGATCTTTGCGTCGGTGGCGGTATCCACGGCACTGGTGGAGTCGTCGAGGATAAGGACCTTCGGCTTGCGCAGCAGGGCGCGGGCGATGGTCAGACGCTGTTTCTGGCCGCCGGACACGTTGGAGCCGCCCTGCTCGATCCAGGTGTTGTACTTGTCCGGGAAGCGCTCGATGAACTCATCGGCGCAGGCCAGCTTCGCCACACGGATGCACTCTTCCTCGCTGGCGTTCTCATTGCCCCAGCGGAGGTTGTCGAGGATGGTGCCGGAGAACAGGACGTTCTTCTGGAGCACCATGGAGACCTCGTGGCGGAGGACGTCGAGGTTATAATCCCGGACATCCACGCCGCCCACGCTGACGGTGCCGGTCTCGGCGTCGTACAGGCGGGGGATGAGCTGCACCAGACTGGACTTTGCGCTGCCGGTGCCGCCGATGATGCCCAGTGTCTCGCCGGGCTTGATGTCAAAGGTGATGTCGTTCAGGACAGGCTGGCCGGAGCCGTGCTTGTACTTGAAGGTGACGTGGTCGAAGCGGATGCTGCCGTCCTTGACCTCCTGCACGGGAGCCTTGGCGGGGGGCAGGTCGGTCGTCTCGTCCAGAACTTCCACGATACGCTTTACGGAAGCGGCGGACATGGAGATCATGACGAAAGCCATGCTCAGCATCATCAGAGCCATCAGGATGTTCATGATGTAGCCGAACAGAGCGTTCAGCTGGCCGGTGGTCAGCGCGCCGTGCAGGATATACTTTGCGCCGAACCAGCTCAGGGCAATGTTGCAGCCGTAAATAGCCGTCAGCATGGCGGGGCCATTGAAGCTCAGACGGCTCTCTGCGTTGACGAACTGCTGATACAGACCCTCGCAGGCTTTGGTGTACTTCTCGTTCTCGAAGCCCTCGCGGACGAAGCTCTTGACCACGCGGATGGCGGAGACGTTCTCCTGCACGGAGGAGTTCAGGTTGTCGTAATTCTTGAAAACACGGTCAAAAATTTTGAAGGTGGGGACCATGATGCTTGCCAGCACGGCCAGCAGGAAGGCGACGGCTGCCACGAAGATGAGGGCCAGAGGGCCGCCGATGCCGAATGCCATGATGAGTGCGAACACCAGATGGACCGGGGCGCGCACACACATGCGCTCCATCATCTGGAAGGCGTTCTGCAGGTTGGTCACGTCGGTGGTCATACGGGTGACGAGGCCAGCGGTAGAGAATTTGTCGATGTTGGAGAAGGAGTAGTGCTGGATGTTCTCATACATCGCGTCGCGCAGGTTGCCGGCAAAGCCGGTGGACGCCTCGGCGGCGTACTTGCCGGCCAGAACGCCCAGCAGCAGAGCGATGGCCGCCACCGCGAAGGTGAGCAGGCCGTATTTGACGATGGCGTTCATATCGCCCTTTTCAATGCCAAGGTCGATGATGAACGCCATGATGGTGGGCAGCAGGATGTCCATGACTGCTTCCAGTGCGGAAAACATCGGCGTCAGGATCGCGGCGCGTCTGTATTCGCCCAGATGGGAAGCAAGCTTCTTTATCATGCTTTGAGCCTCCTTTGATAAATTGTTTGGTACGGAACAATTTTATACAAAACAATTTTAATGTCAATGCTTTTTTCAAAGTTTCGGAAAAAGTTCATATTTGTTTCACTTTAGGCCGAGATACAACTTATTCAGCAGCCGCAGCAGCTCGGTGTTCTCTTCCTCCGTCAGCAGGCTGGCGACGTATTCGTCGGTCTGGTGGAGGGCGAGCATGGTATTTTCGTGGAACTGGCGGCCTTTTTCGGTGAGGACCAGCTGCTTGAGGCGGGCGTCCTGCTCCACGCTCCGGCGGGCGATGTAGCCCTTGCGCTCCATGAGCTGTAAAATATTGGTAACGGTGGAGCGGGTGATGGAGAACTCCCGCTCGATGTCCCGCTGGAACACCGGGGTCTCGGAGTGCCGGTAAAGATACTCCATGATCCAGCCGTGCATGGGGGTCACGGCCTCCACGCCATTGGTGCGGGCGATCTGGCCGATCTTGCGGAAAATAAGGTTGTTCACCCGGCGCAGCTGGGCCGGGATGACCTGCGGTGCCTCCCACGGCGGCGCGATGGGGGTGCAGGCGGGTTCAAAGGCTTGGTTCATAGTATCATCCTTCTGGTTTGACTTTTGCTGTGAATGTTCGAATGCCGAACTGTTTCACATAAAACTGTTCGATACAGGACCATTATGCTCCAAAAAAAGAGGGCTGTCAACCCTCTTTGGATGATTCGCCCCACTGGCCCAGCCCGGTGAGGATGGAAACGGCCACCTCGGGCTTATTCGTGACCACAAGCTCCGGGTCCAGCCGGAACAGCTGGCGCAGGTTGTCCCGGCTGTCCACGCCCACCGGCCAGGGCGCGACCTTGAAGCCGTGGGCGTGGGCGTTGGGGACAAGGTCTTTGTCCCGGAAAAAGGCGTGGTACTCCGGCCCGACGTAATCCACCGGGAAGCCGAACTGGGCCACATAGCTCACAAAATCCGTCTGATAATAATACTGCTGCAGAATTTCGGCCAGGCTCATGCCGGGGAAGATGGAGTAGAGAAAATCGAGACGGTCTTTTAAATAGTAGATGAGGACGCTGTTCTCTTCGTCCAGACTGCTGGGGTCTTCCAGCAGAGCAGCCGCTTCGCTGAGGGCCTGGGGGCTGGAAAGCTTCTCCACGAGAGGGTCGGTCTTCTTGAGGCCCAGCTTCTCCCAGAAGGTGGCCGGCTGGCTGAGCTGGGATTCGGGGCTGAGGGTCATGGCGCAGGTGGCCATCTGGGGCATCCGCTCCTTCACCCGGCGGAGGGTGCCGTACTCGAAGGAGGTGAGCACGGCCTTTTCTTCCAGCCCGGCGTCAAGGACGGCGTCGATGACCCGGTCCACGATCTCTTCGTCCCGGTCCAAGTAGGGCTTCAACTCAATATGTACCATCCTGAAGTCCTGCGCGGCGTCCAGAACCTCTTCGAGGGTGGGGATCTTTTCGCCCGCGAACTCCGGGCTTTTCCATTTTCCGAAATCCAGCTGGCGCAGGTCGTCGAAGTCCATATCCGGGATGTTGCCGTGGACGCCGGTCTTGAGGTCGGTGAGGTAGTCGTGGGCCACCACGAGATGACGGTCTCTGGTGATTTGAACGTCACACTCGAAGCCGTCCGCACCCAGCGTCTTTGCCAGACGGAACGCGGTCAGCGTATTTTCGGGGGCCAGATGGGACGCGCCGCGATGGGCGATGATGAGAGGGCGCATGGCATGGACCTCCTTAAAAGACAAAAGTTGAAAAATGCGATGCTGTCACCCATGATACACGTTTTCACAAATTTCGTCAATGACGGCGTTTCAGTCAGCAAGGCAGGCGAAAATGGGGCGAAAGTACGACTTTTACCGTCAAAACGACGAAAATTTAAGCTGGATTTTAGCACTTTTCACGAGAAAAAACCGAAAATCGGCCCATTTCTCTCCCATCTGTTTCTTCCCAACGGACAATTCCTGTGATAAGATTATAGTGTAATGAGTAGACAACCTCTCAGTCTCGCTGGCGCTCGACAGCTCCCCTACCGAGGGGAGCCTCTGGCGAAGAGGCGAGGCTTTACGGAATGCCAAGGCCTCCCCTTGTTAGGGGAGGTGGCAGCGCGTAAGCGCTGACGGAGAGGTTTAAGCTGACGAAAAGATACCTACGGAATAAGGAAAATGGAGAGTTTTGCTATGACTGAGTTCAAGCCCATCAAGGAAGGCAAGGTCCGCGAGATCTACGACAACGGCGACAGCCTCATCATGGTCGCCACCGACCGCATCTCTGCATTCGATGTTATCTTAAAGAATAAAGTCACCAACAAGGGCAAGGTGCTGACCCAGATGAGCAAGTTCTGGTTCGACTACACCCGCGACCTGCTGCCCAACCATATGCTGAGCGTGGACGTGAAGGAGATGCCCGAGTTCTTCCGGCAGCCCCAGTACGAGGGCCGCAGCATGATGTGCCGCAAGCTGACCATGCTGCCCGTCGAGTGCATCGTCCGCGGCTATATCACCGGCAGCGGCTGGGCCAGCTATCAGAAGACCGGCAAGGTCTGCGGCATCCAGCTGCCCGAGGGCCTGAAGGAGTCCGAGAAGCTGCCCGAGCCCATCTACACCCCCTCCACCAAGGCTGAGATCGGCGACCACGACGAGAACATCTCCTACGAGCAGAGCATTGACGTGCTGGAAAAGCTGTTCCCCGGCAAGGGTGAGGAGTACGCCACCAAGCTGCGTGACTACACCATCGCTCTGTATAAGAAGTGCGCTGAGTATGCCCTCTCCCGCGGCATCATCATCGCCGACACCAAGTTTGAGTTCGGTCTGGATGAGGAGGGCAGCGTCATCCTCGGCGACGAGATGCTGACCCCCGATTCCTCCCGCTTCTGGCCGCTGGAGGGCTACGAGGCCGGCCACGGTCAGCCCTCCTTTGATAAGCAGTTCGTCCGCAACTGGCTGCTGGCCAACCCCGACAGTGATTACGACCTGCCGCAGGACGTCATCGACAAGACCATCGCCAAGTACGAGGAAGCCTACGAGATGCTGACCGGCAAGAAGCTGTAAGCACTTCCATAAATTCAACAGCTGTCGCCCGCTTTGTGGAAAACGAAGCGGGCGGTTTTTGTGCGGAAAGTTTTTTTCCTCTTGAACGGCGCGGTGGGCAGTGTTACAATAACACCGGGAATGGGCAGAGAAACGGCCCTTCGTGTGAGAAGAGAGTGCCGCGCGACGGCGAAAGGAAACAGTCAAATGGAGATCAGCACGCGGGAAAAGACCTTGCAGATCGTCAGCCGATACGTTATCATCACCCTGAGTATCAGCATCATGACCATCGGCGTATACTTCTTCAAATTCCCCAACAACTTCGTCTTCGGCGGCGTGACCGGCGGCGCGGCCCTTGTGGCAAAGCTCACGCCCCTGTCGGCCTCAGCTTTTTCATCCGGTGCCAATATCCTCCTGCTCATTCTGGGCTGGATATTCCTCGGCAGGGACTTTGCCATCAGCACCGGCTGGGCCACTGTCGTCATGACGGCAGAGCTGGCTCTTTTTGAAAAATATGTCCCCCTCAGCGGCCCCCTGTCCAACCAGCCCATGCTGGACCTGGTCTTCGCCATCGCCCTGCCCGCCATTGCGTCGGCTCTGCTCTTCAACGTGGGCGCGTCTTCCGGCGGCACCGATGTCGTTGCCCTCATCCTGAAAAAATACGCCCATATGCAGAACACCGGCGAGGCGCTTTTTATCACCGACCTCGCCATGGTGCTGGCAGCCTGCTTCGTCTTCGACCTCTACACCGCTCTCTACTCTTTCGTGGGCCTGACGGTCAAGAGCCTCGTCGTCGATGCCGTCCTCGAGCAGATGAAGATGTGCAAGGCCATCCTCATCATCTGCGACGACAAAGACCCCATCTGTGACTTCGTCATGCGCAAGCTGGTGCGCGGCGCGACCTATACGCCCTGCTACGGTGCCTACACCGACCGGCCCCACTACATGATCTATACGACCCTCACCCACCGCGAGGCATTGCAGCTGCAGGCATTTATCCATAAGGAAAACCTCAACGCCTTTATCTCGATGCTCAGCACCACCGAGGTGTTCGGCAAGGGGTTCAACCACGCATAAACAGAATCGAACCTTACAGGGCACCTTCGTTGATCTGATTGGACGGCGAGGGTGTCTTTTTATCTACGTTTTTGCCGCTCAGCTCTTCGCGGAGCAGCTTGGTCAGGGCCAGCGTCGCCTTGGAGCGGTAGTCGGTGGTGGGGGAGAGCAGGGCCAGCCGGAGGTAAAGCCCCTGCGACCCCAGCGAGAGGTAGACGACATCCGGCTCTTCGACGATGCAGGAGCGGTAGGTGAAAGCCAGAGCAAGGCCAACCCGTGCCATGGATGCGGCAAATGCGGCGGTGATGTTGCCGTGCTTCGATTTCAGCCGCAGGCCGTAGGCTCCGAACGCACTTCGGATCAGGTGACCCAGCATGGTATCCTTGCCGCTGAGGGTGCACTCATGGCGGGTGACTTCCTCCATCGAGACGCGGAGCCGCCCGGTCTCGTCCATGCGGGCCTGCTGTAAGATCGGGTGGTCTTTGGTGGCGACCAGCAGCACCTCGTCCCGGTAGAGGTATTCCATCTGGATGCCCTCGGTGCTGACGATGGGGTAGGCGGAGAGCGCAAGATCCAACTCGCCCTCCCGGATCTTCTCTACCAGATTCATGCTGTTGCCCTCGTAGATGTTGATGGTGGCCCGAGGGTTCTGGTCGTAGAATTTTTTCAGGATGGGCGGGATGACATAGCTGCCGCGGAAGGAGCTGACCCCGAAGAACACGGTGCCGCCGACGGTGTTCTCGTTGTCCCAGAACTCCTGCTGGGCCTGCTGGTACTCTTTTAAGATGTGCTTAGCGTGACTCAGAAAAACCTTGCCGGAAGGGGTGGGGCGGATCCCCTTGTTGGTGCGCACGAAGATGGGGGAGCCAAGCTGCGCCTCGAACTGGCGCAGGAATTGGCTCAGGCTGGCCTGCGCGATGTACAGCCGCTCGGCGGCTTTCGAGATGCTTTGCTCTTCGGCAAGGGCGTTCAGATAGTATAGTTCGCGGAGATCCATGACAATTCCTCCCAAAACGACAGAAATTTCTTTTTGCTATCGGTTTTGCCTATAGGGGCTATTATAAAAACAGGACTTTTCCAATCACAAAAATGATTATATACTAAAATCACCAGAACTTCAACTGCAGATGAGGATTCTTTTGTACAGGATTATGATGGAAAAGAGGTAAAACATGAGCGTATATCCGATGAAGGGCGTTATTGATATGCACGTCCACACCAATCCGGATCTTCGACTGAGAGCGTATGACGATCTGGAGCTGACGGATGCCGCGGTCAAGGTGGGCGCAAGAGCCATTGTCATCAAGACCCATCAGGGGACGACGATGGACCGGGCTTATCTGTGCAACCGTTATAACAAGCTCGTCCATGGTGACAAGGACTTTACCATGTTCGGCAGCATCACCCTGAACCATCCGGTCGGCGGCCTGAATCCGGCGGCGGTCGAGGTCGCGCTGAAGCTGGGAGCCAAAGTGGTCTGGCTGCCGACACAGCACGCCCAGAACCATCTGGCAAAGTTCGGCAAGAACCCGGACGATGGCGTGAAGGTGACCGAGAATGGAAAAATTGTTCCCGAGATGAAGGACATCTTCCAGCTGGTCAAGGATTATGACGCAGTACTCGGCACGGCGCATATTTCCCCCGAAGAGAGCTTCATCGTCTGCGATGCAGCCCGCGCTGCCGGCGTCAAGAAGCTGGTCGTCACCCATCCGGAATGGTGGGTCGTCGACATGAGCATCGAAGACCAGAAACGGATCGTCAAGGATTACGATGTTCTGCTGGAACGCTGCTATGCACAGAACATGGGCGGCGGCAAGTACAAGAGCAATCTGCTCGAAAACCTCGAGGTCATCCGTGAGGTCGGCTATAAGAACGTGCTCATCAGCACAGACGGCGGTCAGACCGAGAATCCTCACTGGGAGATCGCGATGCAGCAGTATCTCCAATATCTGTCGGATCATGGTGTGCCGGACGACCAGATTTACTATATGTCGCATACCATTGCGGCAGGCTTGCTCGGCATCGAGTAACGCCGAAGAAGTGGAATAAGGAGGATGTTCCATGCAAAGTGCTGTTATTATCGCTGCCATCGCACTGGCAGTCTTTCTTGGCTATAAAACCAAGATCAATACGGGTTTCTTCTGCATTGTATTTGCATATTTTATCGGCTGTTTCTGGATGGGGCTGAAGCCCAAAGCGCTGATCGCGTTCTGGCCGACGAACACGATGTTCGTCATCATCTCCGTTTCGCTCTTTTACAATGTCGCTGCAGCAAATGGAACGCTGGAAAAGATCTCCCGCTCTCTGCTGTATGCCTGCCGGAAGTTTCCGGGTCTGCTGCCCTATGCGCTGTTTGCGGTGGCGGTCATCCTGTCGGTCATGGGTGCAGCATACTTCACGGTTCTGGCATTCCTCGCTCCCATCACGCTGCTCATCTGCGAAGAGTCCAAGATGGACAAGCTGACCGGTGCAGTCGCCATCAACTGCGGCGCATTGGCGGGCGGTGATTTCCCGACGGCTGCGCTTGGCGTTATCTTCCGTGGTCTGATGGACAGCTCCTATGAGGCAGCTCCCGAACTGGAAGTCATTGATTCTTTCGTGACCTGCCTGAAAATGTTCGGTCTGGCAGTCCTGTTCTCTCTGATCCTCGTTACGATTTTCCGTTTTGCACTGCCTGCAAACCGCAACATCGGCAAAGATGTCAAGTTTGAAAAACCGGAAGCATACACCACCGCACAGAAGCAGACGCTCTATCTCATGGTCGCGATGATGGCAGTCGTTCTGGTTTTCCCGCTGCTCAAGCTGCTGATTCCCGGCAATGCGGTCATCAAGCTGGTTGCAGGAAAGATCAACGTCGGCTTGGTCGCATTCGTCTTCGCTGTCATTGCGCTGCTGATGAAGCTTGCTCCGCAGAAGGAGATCATCGCTCGTGTTCCTTGGAATACTATCCTGATGATCGCCGGAGCTGGTATGCTGATCGCCGTTGCAGTTGAGGCTGGAACCATTGACCTGCTGTCCAACTGGATCGGCAGCAACGTTCCGACCTTCCTGGTTCCGATCGCATTCAGTCTGGTCGGCGCAGTCATGAGCTTCTTCAGCTCTACCACCGGTGTTGTCTGCCCGGCTCTGTTCCCGCTGATCCCCGGTTTGTCCGCAACGACGGGTCTGGGCGCGGTCAATCTGTTCACCTGCACGGTTCTCGGCGCGCAGAGCAGTGCAATCAGCCCCTTCTCTTCCGGCGGTTCCCTGATTCTGGGTTCCTGTGGCAATGAGGAAGAGCGCAGCAGCCTGTTCAACCGTCTGCTGTTCGTCGCAACGCCTATCAGCATCGGTGTTGCAGCTATATTCAACCTCATCGTTTCTATGGTTCTGTAAAAGTCTGATTCACTCCGGGGGAGGGGAGGCTCCCCTTTTCCGGAGTGCCTTTTTGAGAGAGTATAAGAACGCAAATGTGTGAAAAAAGGAGAGTACCATGCTGAAATTATACGATAACGGGATCTACCTCGTTCACGGCGAGACCATCTGCTCCTGCCCTGAGGAAGTGGCCCAGAAGACCGGCCGCATCGTGGACGCAAAGGAAGCTGAGAAAGGCACTATGGCCTACGGTATCCTGCAGGCCCACAACAAGAGCGGTGATCCTGACCAGCTTCGTCTGAAGTTCGACTCCATGACCAGCCACGACATCACTTATGTCGGCATCATCCAGACCGCCCGTGCTTCCGGCATGAAGCAGTTCCCCCTGCCCTACGTCCTGACCAACTGCCACAACAGCCTCTGCGCTGTCGGCGGCACCATCAATGAGGACGACCACAAGTTCGCCCTCTCCGCTGCTCATAAATACGGCGGCATCTACGTCCCTACCAACATGGCCAACATCCACAGCTACAACCGTGAGACCATGGCCGGCGGCGGCAAGATGATCCTCGGCTCCGACTCCCACACCCGCTACGGTGCACTGGGCACCATGGCGGTCGGCGAGGGCGGCGGCGAGCTGGCCAAGCAGCTTCTGGGCCGCACCTATGACTTCGCTCGTCCGCAGGTCATTGCCATCTACCTGACCGGCAAGCCCCGCCCGGGCATCGGTCCCCACGACGTGGCTCTGAGCATCTGCGGTGCCGTCTATAAGAAGGGCTATGTCAAGAACAAGGTCATGGAGTTCGTCGGCCCCGGCATTGCCGGCCTGCCCATCGAGTATCGCAACGCCATCGACGTCATGACCACCGAGACCACCTGCTGGTCCTCCATCTGGGTCACCGATGAGGAGACCCAGCGTTACTACACCATCCACGGCCGTCCGCAGGACTTCAAGAAGCTGCAGCCTGCGGAGGTGGCCTACTACGATGGCTGCGTTTACATCGACCTGAGCACCATTGAGTCCACCATCGCTATGCCGATGCACCCCTCCAACACCTACACCATCCACGAGCTGCAGGCCAACGCTGCCGATATCCTGCACGCTGTACAGGAAGAGGCCAACAAGCAGATCAAGGGTGCCAAGATGAATCTGGACAGCAAGTTCCACGATGGTGCCATCTGGGTCGATCAGGGCGAGATCGCAGGCTGCGCCGGCGGCACCTTCGACAACATCTGCGCCGCTGCCGACATCCTGCGGGGTCAGAGCTGCGGCAACGGTGCGTTCACCCTGAGCATCTATCCGGGTTCTATGCCCGCCCTGAGCGAACTGCTCAAGAATGGCCGTGCCAACGATCTGGTCAACGCCGGTGCCATCATGCGCGAGTGCTTCTGCGGCCCCTGCTTCGGTGCAGGCGACTGCCCGGCCAACGGCGAGTTTTCCATCCGCCACACCACCCGCAACTTCCCGAACCGCGAGGGCTCCAAGCCGGGCGAGGGTCAGATGTCCAGCGTGGCACTGATGGACGCACGTTCCATCGCGGCCACCGCAGCCAACGGCGGCAAGCTGACCGCTGCCACCGATCTGGACGTGGAGTATACCAACCCCGAGTACCACTACAACGCTTCCCTCTACGAGAAGCGCGTTTACAACGGCTGGGGCCATGCCGAACCGGATGCCGAGCTGCGCTTCGGCCCGAACATCAAGGACTGGCCCGAGATGCCTGCCCTGACCGACGATCTGCTGGTCAAGGTCTGCTCCTACATCACCGACCCCGTCACCACCACCGACGAGCTGATCCCCTCCGGTGAGACTTCTTCCTATCGCTCCAACCCCGAACGTCTGTCGGAGTTCGCTCTGAGCCGCCGCGATCCCCAGTACGTCTCCCGTAGCAAGGTCATGCGCCAGATCGAGCGCGACCGCGAGGCGGGCAAGGCCCTGCCCGAGGAAGTCCTGAACGTCTATGCTGCCCTGACTAAGGCTGGTGTGAAGAACGATCCCACCCACACCGACATCGGCTCCACCATCTTCGCCAATATGCCCGGCGACGGTTCCGCCCGTGAGCAGGCTGCTTCCTGCCAGCGTGTCATGGGTGCTTCTGCCAACTTCGCAAAGCAGTACGCCACCAAGCGTTATCGCTCCAACTGTATCAACTGGGGCATGACGCCCTTCCTCGTAGAGAACCCCGAGGTGTTTGAACTGGGCGACTACATCTTTGTCCCGGGCATCCGCGAGGCCGTTCTCGAGAACAAGGCCAGCTTTACTGCTTACGCCGTCAAACCGGACGGCACCGTGACCGCCTTCCCGGTTTCCACCGGTGCCCTCACCGAGCCGGAGCGTCAGATCATCGCCGACGGCTGCCTCATCAACTACTATCGGAACAACCAGTAAGCAACCATTCTCCCAGAGAATGGTTCAAAATCGGATCTGACGATTTTACAAACGTCCGGTCTTAAGGTATCATAGTTTCAGAGGCGGTCTGCTGCTCTCCGAAACCGGGGAACGGTGGATCGGCATTGTGGTGGCTCGGAAAGTATGCCAAAATGGAATATATCTTGTGTACAAGAGAAATTTTTGGCGATTCTTAACGAATATTAAGACTGGCGCTATGCCTTTTGTAAGATTGTAGATCGGAAGAGCGTCGTGTAGG
>ERZ810537.129-NODE-129-length-14373-cov-6.32484_pt1 | contig 14373 bp, 14 predicted proteins | sample MGYA00520329_ERZ810537 | MGnify/ENA primary metagenome ERZ810537 (study PRJEB31588, sample SAMN03398818) | human gut metagenome | study: EMG produced TPA metagenomics assembly of the PRJNA231909 data set (A prospective, longitudinal analysis of the... | reverse complement strand
GCGCTGATTGGGGTCGTCAGTGGCCAGCACCGAGTAGAGCGCGCCGTAGAGGTTGCCCTTCGGCTCTGCGGCCAGCAGATAGTTCTTGGCGTTCAGGGTCATCTGGACGTTGGCCTGGTCCCGCTCCTGTACGAAGATGCGCTCCAGTGCCGGGTTCTCGGCGGCGGCCTTCCGGTAGGCTTGCCGCAGCAGGACGGTGTCCACCACCCGCCGTACCTTTTTATAGAAGGGCAGATCGGCCCACTGGGCATCCTGGATGCGGTGCCAGCTCAGCAGGACTTCCACCTGTGCAGCCAGCCGGATGCCCTTGGTCTGACACATCATCTGCCGCCAGACCAGCGTACCCGGCTCCCGCATCTGCTTACAGGTGGCCGGACGTCCTGCCAGACTGTCGGCCAGCACTGCGAACAGGACGCCGTTGTAGCGCAGACCATAGCAGGAATACAGCCCATAGGTGGTGTAGAGCTGGCGGCGGACGCCGCGCTGATACCACTGATAGGTGTTGTAATCCCGGATGGTCAGCTCCGGCAGATAGGGCCGCATACGTCCCTTCATTCTGTTCATTCCTTTCGCGGGCCGCGCCGGGCGCAGCCTTTCTTGCGGGGGAAGACCGCTTCCCCACAGCTGTAGACTAGTATAATCTATTTTTCGTCAGCGTTCAACCGTTCTTTTGTAAATTTAATTAGAAAAGACCGCACTGGAATCGATTTCAGTGCGGTTTTTGGGTGCATCTTATTTCTTTTCGAAACGGCCCGTGTGGCCGGGCCGGGTGCGCTTGCCGTCAAAGCCGCTCTTGGGCATGGGCTTTGCGGGGCGGTCCTCGAACCTGGGGGCATTGTAGTACATATACAGCTGGCAGGGGATCATGCCGTTGTACATCTTGCGGCGCTTGTTGGCCCGCTTGCCGTAGTGGTGCTCAAAATCCATATCGGCAGTGATGGCGTAGACACCGGCGCAGGGGTGGGCCTCCATCTGCTGGCCGAGGGTGCGGGCCAGCTTGGCGGCGCCCTCGATGGTGCTCATGCGCTCGCCGTACGGGGGGTTGGTCAGGACGATGGCCTCGCTTTTGGCGGCGAAATCGGCCACGTCGGCCACCTCGAAGCGGCAGCGCTTCTCCACGCCGGCCAGCTTGGCGTTGGCGTTGGCCAGAGCCACGGCGGCGGGGTCGATGTCGTAGCCGAAGGCCTCAAAGCCCACGTCCAGCTTGGAGTCGGCCAGAGCCTTCTGGCGCTGCTCGGCCCAGATGGCGGCAGGCACGAAGCTGTAGCGCTCGGCGGCAAAGCGGCGCTTGAGGCCGGGGGCGATGTTCATGGCCTTCTGAGCGGCCTCGATGAGGAGGGTGCCGCTGCCGCAGAAGGGGTCTTCCACGAGGCTGTCGCGGCGGACGCGGCCCAGATCGGCGATGGTAGCGGCCAGTGTCTCACGGATGGGGGCCTCCATGGAGTTGCGGCGGTAGCCGCGCTTGTGCAGGCCGTCGCCGGTGGTGTCCAGCATGATCTCGCAGACGTTCTTGCGGAGCATGAAGCGGATCTTATACTCCGCGCCGGTCTCGGGCAGGCTGGTGGTGCGGTGGCCCTGCATCAGGCGCTTGACCACAGCCTTCTTGATGATGCTCTGGCAGGCCGGCACGCTGGACAGCTGGCTGTTCAGCGAAGAGCCGGTGACCGGGAAGGCAGCGTCGGCGGGCAGCAGCTCTTCCCAGTGGATGGAGTAGACGCCGTCGAACAGCTCGTCGAAGGTGGCGGCTGTGTAGGTGTTCAGGAGCAGCATCACGCGCTCTACGGTGCGGAGGTTGAGGTTGGCGGCGGCGATCATATCCGCGCCGCCCCTGAAGGTCAGACGGCCGTCGCTGACCCGGATGTCCTCGGCGCCGATGCGGCGCAGCTCGAAGTTGGCCGTGGACTCGCACCCGAAAAAGCAGGGGGCGATGAGTTCAAATTTTGCAGGCATTCTGGTTTCCTTTCCTGTCGGGTGCGGCGTGCCGCACCAAAAAACAGGCCCGCCCCGCTGGGGGCAGGCCCAAAGCTTCTTCGTCTTGTGCGGACGGCTCAGCGGCTGCCGCGGCGTCCCCGGGGTGCGTAGCCGCCGCCCCGGCGGTTGTTGGTCTCGTGGTCGAGGTCGGCCATCTTCTCTTCGCTCTGGCTCTTGAAGCGGCTCATCATGTCCTCAAAGCTCAGGTTGTCGCTCTTGGCCGGGGCCTTGGGCTGCCAGACGCGGGGCGCTGCGTCCCGTGCCGGGCCGCGTCCGCCCTGGGGACGGCCGCCCTGACCGTTGCGGCGGAAGCCGCCTTCCCGCGGGCCGTTGTTGTTGGGGCGGGGGCCGCGGCCTTCACGCGGAGCGCGGGGTGCCGGCGGCAGCAACCGCTTGATGGACAGCGCGATCTTGCCGTCCGGTGCCACGTTGATGACCTGCACCTTCACGGTGTCGCCGTCATGCAGCACGGCTGCAATGTCCTGCACATACTCGTTGGACACCTCAGAAATGTGGACCATGCCCACGCGGCCCTCCGGCAGCGCAACGAATGCGCCAAACGGCTTTACGCCGGTGACACGGCCTTCAAAAATATTCCCTACCTCAATCGCCAAAACTCAATACTCCTTGTTGACTAATATGTTTCCCGCCGGCCGCAAGCCGCTCGGGGCGCGGCATCAGTTGCCCGTCACATCCACAAAGATGCGCTCGTTGGCCGCCGCATAATTGTAAGAGTCCCGCGCGACCCACTCGGTCACGTCGTCCGAGTCGCCGCTGAGGATGCGCTGCATCTCCTCGTTCTGGGTCTTCTGCTGGTCGATCTGCTCCTGCAGGGTGTCCAACTCCGCTTTCTTGGAGCTGAGCGCCACCTGATTTGCGATGTACGCCGCCAGCATACTCAGCAAAAGCAGAAGGAAGAGCAGCTTCAGCACAGCGCCCACGACGGACGCCTTTCTCTTCCGCTTTTTTCGGCTCGGATTTGCCATAACACAGTGCCTCCCGTTTTCGGACAGCAGGCCCGATGCGCCTGTACTCTCACTTTGATACGTTTGAATTATACAACATACGCCGTGGTGTTGGCAAGCTCTTTTTCTGTTTTTTTGCAAGTCTTTTTTCGTTCCGCCGTACTTTGGCGGCGGCGCGGGCGGCTTTCCACGGGGCGATGTACCGGGCGGCGAGCCGCACCGGCCCCAGCAGCAGTTTCCCCGCAAAGGCTTCGGCAGCGGCGAACAGAGGCCGCAGCGCTGCCTGCACCGCCCCGGCGGCACAGAACGCCGCCAGCGCCATATAGCCCCGCAGCTGCCCGACCTGACTCTGGGAGACGGCATAGCTCTGCAAAGCCATCAGCACGGCTCCCATAAAAAGCATATCCGGCAGGAACGCGGCCCTGCCCCGGGTGGGCAGAACGGCCCGCGCCGCGCCCAGCACACCGCCCAGCACCGCGCAGGCCGCCATCTCCTGCCCCACCGCCCCGGGCGAAAGCGCCGGGCCCATCACCGGACGAGACGGCGCAGAAAGCCGCCCGGCGTATGCTCTGCGGTGTATTCCAGCGTGTCCACCCGGCCTGTAAGCTTGACTTCGCCCTTGTCGAGGTCGAGGCTGGTGACGCTCAGCTCGGCCCCGGTGAGTTCCAGCGTCCCTTTCGAGGTGAGCATCGCCGCCCCCTCGGCGTCGCAGCGGATGACCCGCCGCACACCGGTGACGGTCAGCTTGTTCCGCCCCTCCAGGATGAGGTCGTGAGGCAGAGCCTGCTCCGGCTTTGCGTCCTGTTGTTTCATGACATTCCCCTCCCCTTTTCTGCCATCTTATGCAGGGCGGGGCGGGGTCATGCCGGATTTACTCGGCCTTCGGGGCGTCGTGGGCGGCTGCCAGCACGTTGTCCTGCTCGATGATCTCGTACATCTCGCGGGCCACGTCCTTGGTGCGGGGCTCCACGTCGGAGAGGACCTTCACCTTGATGGGCCGGTTGCCGAAGGTGACCTCGATGATGTCGCCGGCCTTGACAGCCTGGCTGGCCTTGGCGGTCTTGCCGTTGATGAGGATGCGGCCCGCGTCGGCCACCTCGTTTGCCACCGTGCGGCGCTTGATGAGCCGCGAAACTTTCAGATATTTGTCTAAACGCATGATTCTCCTCCTGCCCTGTACAGCGGAGCCCACAGGCTCACGCCCCACAGGGCCTTCCTCATCCCGCTCAGACCTGACCGGCACGCCAGTGGCTCCCCCCTTGAGGAAAGACTTCCCCCGGCCGGGGGAAGATGTCGCGCAAGCGACAAAAAGGGGAATCTGGCGCGCAAGCGCCTGAGAGGGCTACAAAAAAGCCGCCGGGCCTAAAGGTTCCGGCGGCGACGGGTTTTCTCTTACAGGGTGTCCTTCAGAGCCTTGCCCGGCTTGAACACGATGCTCTTGGAAGCAGCGATGGTGATGGGCTCGCGGGTGCGGGGGTTGATGCCCTGACGCTCAGCGCGCTCACGCACCTCGAAGGTGCCGAAGCCGGAGATGGAGATCTTCTCACCCTCGGCCATGGCCTTGCCCAGTGCCTCGAATGCAGCGTTGACTGCCATCTCGGCGCTCTTCTTGCTCATCTCAGTGTTTGCCGCAACCTGTGCGATCAGATCGGTCTTGGTCATAATAAAAACCTCCACAATATTCTCAACATTTTCTATTCGAGCAGACGGTCTGACCGTCTGGTACCCGTTTACGTTTCGTCCGCTTCCAGCCTCCGGGTAAAGCGCCTGGCCGCGAAGGTCAGGGCCTCTTCGGCGTCCACACCGGCCAGACGCATGGCATCGGCGGCGGCCAGCAGCAGCTCACCGGCGTTCTCTGCCGTCTGCTGTGCGTCCCACGCGGCCCTGGCGCTGTCCAGAGTTCTAGCTGCACCGGCGGCATCCTCCGGCCCGCAGCCGAACCGCGCGGCCCGCTTCTGGAGCTTCTGGGCGCGCATCAGGGCGGGCAGGGTGACCGGGACGGTGTCCAGCTCATCGGCCAGAGTCGTGCGGCCCTTTTCCTTATTTTTGAGCGCATCCCAGCTGTTTATACCAGCATTTTCCGCCGCCGAGGAAGCAAAGATGTTCGGGTGGCGGAAGACCAGCTTCTCGCACACCTCGCGGCAGACCTTTTCCATGTCGAAACGGCCCCGCTCCTCCTCGATGACGGTGTGGAACACCACCTGCATCAGGACGTCGCCCAGCTCTTCCTGCATCATGACAGGGTCGTCGGCGTCGATGGCTTCCAGCGCCTCGCACGTTTCTTCCAGAAAGTTTTTTCGGATGGAAGCGTGGGTCTGGACTTTGTCCCACGGACAGCCGTTCTCCCTGTCTCTCAGGATGCGGATGATCTCCACGAGGTCTTCCGCCGTATAGTGTTCCCTCGGCGTCCAGTCCTGCATGGGGCGTCTCCTTTCCGCATTCCGAAAACATCTGCGAACAGATTAAAATTGTACCGCAGAATCTGCCGAAATGCAAGGGCACAAGCGCATTTTCCGGCTTTTTGCGGCAAAATTTTCATTTCATTCACAACAAAAGGCGGCATCCCCCGGAGGACACCGCCCTGCGTGGGCTTTTTCGCTTACAGCTGTGCGCCGCACTTGTTGCAGAACAGCGCGTCGTCCGAGACGGGTGCGCCGCACTGGGGGCAGGTCTTGGCCTCGTCGTCCTCGGGCTTTTCCTCGGCGGGCTCTGCGGCTGCGTCAGCCGTCCCATCGGCGGCCTCTTCCGTATCCTCGAAAGTCGTCTCAATGACGGTATCCGGCTCGAGAGAGGCTTTCAGGTCGGAGAGCTCCTGCTCGATGTTGGCGATCATCTCGATGTATTTGTCCACAAGGGGCTGGTTCTCCTCGTTGCCCTTGGCCAGACTATACACCAGAGCGCCCAGCTGGCGCTGCGCCTTGTACAGCTTGCTCTGCGCGTTCACGATCTTTGCCTGGGTGCGGCCCTTTTCGGCCAGATCCAGCGCGGCATTCTTGCCTTTCTCGGCATACTCGAGGCCCATTTCCTTGATCTTATTGAAGTCCATAAAAGACACCTCACTTGTCTATGCCCGGGGCGGGCAGCACTCCTCTGCGTTTTCTGCTCAGGCTGTCCCTGTGCCGCCGGAGATTATTTTCATTATAGCGCACTCCCGGGGGGAATGCAACGAATCCCACCCAAGTTTTACAGAATCGTGCGGATTTGGAAACATTTTTTTCGCAATTTGCACACTTTCCGCGTTCTGATGTCGTTTAGAAGCTGTTTTCGTAAGCAGGGTGCGCCGAACGGCGAGGATTTTTTGCCCGCAGACAAGGCGATTTTCCGCAGCAATCCTGACGGATTGCAAGGGAAAGCAACGCAGTATGCGGGCAAAAAGACCGTTTCGGGCGGTGTGCAATGCTTAGGAAAACGGCTTCTCAAACCTCGCCTGCGTAGAACTCGCGCAGCATGCTGTCGGCGGGCAGAAGCTCCAGCTCCACCGGGGCCACATGCTCGAAGCGGCGGGCCGTCTCGTCCCAGAGCTCCGCGTTGTGGCCTTCCAGCGTGAAGCGCTGGCTCACCGGGCGCAGGAGCTTTGCGATGAGGCCCAGCTCGTAGGTGAAGGAAGTGTCCAGCAAAAAGTCTGCCGTGGTCTTGAAGCCCTTGATATACCGGGTCTCGCCGTCGAGGACTCTGTCCCACATGGCGAGGGTCTTGGCGGGGCTGCGGCCCCGGGCTGCGGCATCCCGCAGGGTGCGGCGGCAGAGGCGGATGTCCTGGGTGTTGATGACACGGCGGCCATCAATGCAGTATTCCTCCCGCAGGCCGGCGTAGATGCGGTAGACGTCGTCGCCCTTCACAAGGCCCGTCAGCTCAGGGTTCAGGGCGTGGATGCCCTCCACGATACAGACGCCGCCCTTGAGGTCCAGCGTCTCCGTCTCGGAGGAGCGGGACTCGGTGGTGAAGTCGTAGATGGGCAGCACGGTCTTGCCGGTGGTGCTCAGATCGCTGAGGCACTGGCGGATGAGGGGCATATCCAGCGTGTCGGGGTTCTCGTAGTCCAGCGTACCGTCGGGCAGGCGGGGGTAATACTGAGCGCCCTTGAAGAAGTTATCCAGACTGATGACATGGGCCGGGGTGCCGGAGGCTTCCAGAGCCTCGGCCACCTTATGAGCCGAAGTCGTCTTGCCGCTGGCCGACGGGCCGGTGAGCATGACGATCTTGGCGCGGGAGTCCCTGATCTTCTGGGCAGCATAGGCCACCCGCTGGCGGTAGCTCTTCTCGCTCATCTCCGCCAGCGCCGCCGGACTCTGGGCGGCGACGTTGTACAGGTCTATCTCAACCAGACGTTTCGGTACCCAAATCGTGATCATAAAAAACAGCCACTCCTTTTTTCCGTTCCAGCACTTCGTCGAAACGCTGGATGTATTCTGTCGGATACTTGAAATTGAAGATGCGCTGCATCCGCTTGCCGCCGTCGGCCACCAGCTTGGTGCTGCCGCCTGCGCCGGCCGAGAGGATGGTCTGGACTTCTTCCATGATATAGATATTATAATACCCCTCGTGGCCCGGCTTGCACCAGCCCACGTTTTCCAGGTTTTGGAGGGTATTTTTCTGACGATAGAGGTAGTAGGGCCGATAGCCCGCCTCGGCCAGCAGATGGCACTTTTCCAGCATGGCGGCCACATCGGCGTAGTCGTTCTCCTTCTGGTCCTCGATGACGATGCGGGAGGCCCGCTTGAGGGTCAGGGTGTGGACTGTGATGTTCTCAGGGTCGAGGGCGATAGCCTGACGCAGGCTCTTCTCAAACCCTTCCACCGTGTCGCCGGGCAGACCCGCGATGAGGTCCATGTTGATGTCGTCGTGGCCTGCGGCCCGGGCCTCGGCATAGCAGTCGAGGATGTCCTGAGCCGAGTGCTTACGGCCAATGTTCTCCAATACTTCATCCGAGAAGGTCTGCGGATTGATGGAGATGCGGGTCGCGCCGTATTCCTTGATGACGGCCAGCTTTTCGGCGTCGGTGCAGTCGGGGCGTCCGGCTTCCACCGTGTATTCCACAATGGTGGAAAGGTCGAAGCAGTCCCGCACCGTCCCCATGAGCTGGCGCAGCTGCGCTGCCGAGAGGCTGGTGGGGGTGCCGCCGCCGATGTAGATGCTGCAGAGCATCAGCCCGGCCTTGTCAGCCTCGTCCCGGATGGCCTCGACCTCTCTGCACAGGCAGTCCACATAGGGCTGCACCAGCTTGCGGTCACGGTCGAGGTTGCAGCTGACGAAGCTGCAATAGCTGCACCGGGAGGGGCAGAACGGGATGCCGATATAGAGGCTGTAGGTCTTGGGCGCACTGCCTACTTTCAGGATAGGCTCCTGCAAGTCCGCGATGGCCTTGGCCATGCCGTATTTTTCGGGCGAGCAGTCGAAGCGCTTGAGGAAGAAATCGTCGATTTCCTCTTCCGTCCAGCCTGCGGCCCGCTTGTCGTGGACAAGGCGCACCGGGCGGACGCCGGTCATCTTGCCCCAGGGCGGGCGGACACCCGTCCAGCTGCGCAGCAGGTCATAGGTCAGGCTGGCCAGCGCAAATTCCGGCGTCTCGCCGCCCTCTTCCACGGGAATGGGCAGAGGTGCTTCGGCGGTCTGGCTCTTGCCGCCCTGCCGCACCATGGCCCAGAGCTTGTCAGGCCGCTTCTCGGCCCAGACGCAGTCTGCGCCGTCCTCGGGCGGGGTGAGGGTGAGCGGGGCCATTGGGTAGAACAGGCGGACGAGGTGCTCCACCTCGTAGCCCGAGCCGAGGCCCGTGATATAGATATTCATGTGAAATTCCGCCTTTTTATGCGTTTCTCAGCGCATTTTTGATATAGAAGTTGGTGGCGGCCTCCTGCCCGAAGGTGGAGAAATCGCCGTGGCCGGGCAGCACCTGCGCCTCGGCCGGGACGGGCAGGGCCGCGAACTTGCGCAGGCTCTCGTCCATCTTCCGGCTGTCGCCGCCCTCGAGGTCGGTGCGGCCGATGCTGCCCTGAAAGACGGTGTCGCCCACGAAGAGATAGTTTTCGCACAGCATCACCACGCTGCCCTCGGTGTGGCCGGGGGTGTGCCAGACGGTGAAGCGCAGCTCATCGAGGGGGATGACCTCGCCCTCTTCGTAGCCGCTGTCCGAACCCTTGAGGGGCAGCAGCTGGGTCCCCCGACAGTCGGCGGGCTCACAGTAGAGCTTTGCGCCCCACTCACGGCTCAGGACCCCCGCACTGCCCACATGGTCGTAGTGGCCGTGGGTGCAGAGGATGAGGCTCAGCCTGCCGCCGTGCTCCTTTAAGATCTTATCGTACTCCTGCACCTCGGCGGCGGGGTCGATGACCACCGCGTTGCCTGCGTCCGAGATGAGCAGGAAGCTGTTGGTGTAAAACGGCGCAGGGCCGACCAGATGAAATGCCTTCATGGTTTATTTTTCTCCTTTATGCCACTCGTCGGTGTCGATGACGATGGTGCAGGGGCCTTCGTTGACCAGCGACACCTGCATATCCGCGCCGAACTCGCCGTGCTGGACATCCTTGAGGCCCTGCCTGTTCATCTCAGCGAGGAACAGCTCGTAGGCGTCCACAGCCAGCGGCGGTCTTGCCGCCTTGATGAAGCTGGGACGGAAGCCCTTCTTCGTGTCGCCGTAGAGGGTGAACTGACTCACCACCAGTGCAGAGTACCCGAGGTCCTTTGCGCTGAGGTTCAGCTTGTCGTTTTCGTCCTTGAAAATGCGCAGGCCCGCGCATTTTTCAGCCAGCTTCGGCACGATGTCGAGAGTATCGGTGTCCTTGACGCCCAGCAGGATGACGAGGCCGGGACCGATGGGGCGCGGCTCGCCGCCGTTGACCCGGACGCTGGCCGAGGATACGGCCTGAATGACTGCACGCATATTAGCTCCTTGTTACCTTGAGCACATCCTTGACTTTGGACAGACGGGCCACGACCCGGTTGAGGTGCTCTGTATTGTTGATGCCGATGGTCAGGCTGATGACGGCACAGTTGTTCTCCACCTGACGGGCGTTCATGGCGTAGATGGGGACGCGGATGTCAGCCAGCGCGGCCAGCACATCGGACAGCAGCTCGTTGCGGTTGAGGGCGATGATCTCCAGACCGGCCTTGTAGCTGTCCTTGACGCTGTCGGCCCAGTAAGCCTTGACCCAGCGGGGGGCGTTGGAGGGGTCTTTCATGCTGGACACCGCGTTGGCGCAGCTCTGCTTGTGGATGGAGACGCCGAAGCCCCGGGTGATGAAGCCCACGATGGGGTCGCCGGGCAGGGGCGAGCAGCACTTTGCAAACTTGATGGGGGTGTTGTCGAAGCCCTCCACCACTACGCCGTCAGTGGCGTGGACGCGGCTCAAATCGACCTTCGGCAGATCCTCCACCGACTTGTTCTCAGCAGCCTCGGCGGCCTTGAGCTTCTGCCACTCCTCTTTGAGCTTGGGCAGGCAGTTGGCGATAGTCATGCCGCCGTAGCCGATGGCAGCGTAAATTTCCTCCGCGTTGTTCTGGCGCAGACGACGGCTGCAGCTGCCCACGAACTCATCCAGCTGGTCGTCGGGGATGAAGATCATCTCCCGGCGCAGCTCTTTGGCCAGCGCGTCGCGGCCCTGCTGGATGTTCTCTTCGCGGCGCATCTTCTTGAACCAGTTGCGTATCTTGCTCTTGGCCTCGCTGGTGCGCACGATCTTGAGCCAGTCGCGGCTGGGGCCTTTGTCCGCCGGGCCGAGGATGACTTCAATGATCTCGCCCGTCGCCACGACATGGTCGATGGGGACGATGCGGTTGTTGACCTTACAGCCCACCATCCGGTTGCCGACGGCAGAGTGGATGGCGTAGGCAAAGTCGATGCAGTTGGCGCCCGCAGGCAGGTTGATGACGTCGCCCTTCGGGGTGAAGGCAAAGACCTCCTCCGGCAGCAGGTCGCTCTTCAAATCGTGGAGCAGGTTGCCGGAATCCTCGCTGACGCGCTGGTTTTCCAGCAGCTGGCTGACCCATGCCAGCCGCTCGTCCAGCTTATCGTGGCCCTCGAGGCCCTCCTTATACTTCCAGTGGGCGGCAACGCCGTACTCGGCCTGCTCGTCCATGGTGCGGGTGCGTATCTGCACCTCAAAGGGGATGCCCTCGTGGCCGATGACAGTGGTGTGGAGGCTCTGGTAGCCGTTGGGCTTGGGGGTGGAGATATAGTCCTTGAAGCGGTTGGGCAGCGGGTGGTACATATCGTGGATGAGGCCCAGGGTGCTGTAGCACTCAGCCAGGGTGTCCAGGATGATGCGCACCGCGTAGATGTCGTAAATTTCATCGAAGGACTTGTTCTGCATGATGGTCTTGCGGTAGATGCCGTAGATGCTCTTGACTCTCCGCTTGATGGTCGCGCCCTCGATGCCGCTCTCCTCGAGGCGGCTCTTGATGACGCCCGACACGCTGGCCAGAAACTCGTCGCCCGCGCGCTCGCTGAGCATCTTGTTGATCTCCTCGTAGCCCACGGGGTCGAGGTAGTGAAGGCTGCGGTCTTCCAGCTCCTCCTTGACGTTCAGGATGCCCAGACGGTTGGCGATGGGGGCGTAGACCTCCATGGTCTCCCGGGCCTTGTCGCGGCGCTTCTGCTCCGGCCATGCATCGCCGGTGCGCATATTGTGCAGGCGGTCACAGAGCTTGATGATCATGACGCGGACGTCACGGCTCATGGCCAGCAGCATCTTGCGCAGGTTCTCGGCCTGCAGCTCTTCGATATTGGAAAATTGGATCTTGGTCAGCTTGGTGACGCCGTCCACCAGCGCGGCCACCTCTTCGCCGAAAGCGGCGGTCAGGTCGGCCAGCGTGGTGGGGGTGTCCTCCACCACATCGTGGAGCAGGGCGGCGGCGATGCTCTCGCTGTCCATGCCGAGGTCCAGCACGAGGCGGGCCACAGCCAGCGGGTGGCAGATATAGGGTTCCCCGCTGCGGCGGCAGACCCCCTTGTGGGCGTCGTTGGCCAGATCGTAAGCCTTTTCTATCATGGCCATATTGTAGGCTTTGCCGCTGGCTTTGATGGCCTCCACCAGCTTCTCCCAGGTCACGATCTCGGGCCGCACCTCCGAGGGCAGGGTCCCCTCAGGGGCGTTGGCCGGCAGGGCCGTTGCGGCCACGGTAGCCATCTCCGTCACCGGCACGGGCTGGTGGAGATGGGTCTTTGCAGAGTAGCTGTCCTCTTTCGCCGCAGCCGGTGCTGCGGGCGAGGGGGCGACAGGTTTCTTTCCCTCAGGCATCTTTATCGTTCCTCCAGACATTTCAGGATGGGCGCATCGGCAAGGTTCTTCTTTCCGGTGGCAGGCACGAGTTCCCAGAACTTTGCCCCGCCCCGGTCAGCCACTGTGATGAGGCCGACCTGTTCCAGCGCGGCGACGGCCACCAGCGTCCGGCCGGTGTTCTCCTCGCCGAGTTTTGCAAACAGGGGCTGCAGGTCTTCGGCGTGCCAGTGCCGCGCCTGCAGCTCCCGATAAACGGTGATGATATGGCTGCGCTCCGGGGCGATGCTCTCCTTCTGCTCCGGTGTCAGGGGCGTACCCCGGCGCAGCGCCTGCACCAGCGCGGCCTGCTCTGCAGCTGTGTTGCCGAGGCCCGCCGGGTGCAGCTCGATGATGCGGCCCGACAGCTGTGCGCCCCGGGGCGAATCGTAGACCGAAAGGCTGATGGCTGCGTCCACGACGTCGCCCGTCGAGTAAGGCACCTGTTCCGGGTGCATCCCGAACCAGACGGCGTAGATGCTGGAATTGCCCTGCCGCAGACGCAGACGGCAGTGCTTGCCCTCCGAGACGGCGTAGACGCCCTCTACGACAGCCATTTCCAGCACGAAGACCGGGCTGGGGTTGTCGGCACCGTAGGGTGCCAGCTGGTCGAGGCGGCGGACGCTCTCCACCGTCAGGCGGTCGAGGTGGACGGACAGATCGCATTCCAGCGGCGGGGTGCGCAGCACGGGACACTCCCGGGCCGCCCAGTCGTTGAGCCGCTGGCGGAGCGTCTGCAGATCCTCTTCCCGCACCGAGAGGCCCGCTGCCATGGCGTGGCCGCCGAAGCGGAGCAGGATGTCGGCGCAGGAGGCGATGCACTCGTGCAGGTTGAAGCCCTGCACGCTGCGGCCGCTGCCCTTGCCCTCGCCGTGCTCATCTATCGACACCACGATGACCGGGCGTCCGGTCTTTTCCACAAGGCGGGAGGCCACGATGCCGATGACGCCGGGGTGCCAGTCTCTGCCCCAGAGCAGGATGACCCGGTCTTCGAGGCGTTCCGGCTCAGCGTCCAGCAGCTCCTGTGCGGCTTTGACGATCTCCATCTCCGTCTCCTGCCGCTGGATGTTGATGTCGCTCAGCTTATGGGCCAGTTCGACCGCCCGGTCTTCGTCCTCACAGAGCACCAGCTGCAAAGCGGTGACAGCGCTGTCCATCCGGCCCGCCGCATTGATGCGGGGCGCGATGGCGTAGCTGATGTTCTCTGCCGTCACCGGCTTTCCTGCAAGGCCCACTTCTTCCAAAAGGGCGCAGAAGCCGGGTCTGTCCGTATTTTGCAGCTGGCGCAGACCTGCTTTGACGATGGTGCGGTTCTCCCCTGTCAGGGGCATGACGTCGGCCACGGTGCCAACAGCGGCGAGGTCGCCGCAGTATTCCAGCATCTCTTCCGGCGGGCAGCCATCCAGCGCGGCGCAGAGCTTGAAGGCCACGCCCGCGCCGCACAGGCCCTTGAAGGGGCTGTGGTCGTCGGCACGGCGGGGGTCCACGATGGCCACTGCCTGGGGCAGGGTGTCGTGGGGCAGATGGTGGTCTGTGATGATGAGGTCGATGCCGAGGCTGGCCGCGAATGCGGCTTCCTCTACGGCAGAGATGCCGTTGTCCACCGTGACGATGAGGCGGCAGCCCTTATCGTAAATCGACTGGATGGCATTCTTCGAGAGGCCGTAGCCGTCGCCCTCCCGGCTGGGCAGCATACACTTGACGGCGGCACCCATCCCTTTCAGGTGCTGATAGAGCAGGGCCGTGGCGGTCACACCGTCCACGTCGTAGTCGCCGAAGACGACGATGGTCTCCCCCTCGTCGATGGCCCGCAGGATGCGCTCACAGGCTTTGTCCATGTCGGTCAGGAGCATGGGGTCGCTCAGCTCTTCTTCGCCCGCCAGAAGGGTCAGCGCCTCGGCGGGGTCGGTGATGCCCCGGGCAGCCAGGATGCCGGCCAGCAGGCCGGCTTCTTTCTGCTGGGCCGCGAGGACAGAGCGGTACTTTTCCTCGCTCCACTCTTCGTCCATGTTCTGGTATTCCAGCTCTTCGGTGTTCTGCTGGGCGATGGCCGCTGTCAGCTCTTTCAGGGCGGCGCGGTCAACGGTCTTGGTGTTCCAGGCCCGGTAGGTCATCGCAATCCCTCCCCGGCCAGACCATCGTTCGCCAGCATCCCCTGCAGCGCAGCGATCTCGCTGGAAACGTCC
>ERZ810537.112-NODE-112-length-15776-cov-5.3162_pt1 | contig 15776 bp, 8 predicted proteins | sample MGYA00520329_ERZ810537 | MGnify/ENA primary metagenome ERZ810537 (study PRJEB31588, sample SAMN03398818) | human gut metagenome | study: EMG produced TPA metagenomics assembly of the PRJNA231909 data set (A prospective, longitudinal analysis of the... | reverse complement strand
GTGCTCTTCCGATCTACGGCGTCGCGGAACGCGTCCGCGCTCATGGCGCTGACGCCCAGCTGCCGCGCGTACCGGTCCCGCATGTATTCGACCACGATCAGGAAGGCATCGATGATGATTATCGACAGGATCCACGTCGTCAGCATCGCCACCTTGTTGGGGATGACGAACAGCAGGATGAGGAACACGAACGGCAGCACGATCAGCAGGGCCAGCCCGGCGCGGATCAGCCGCGGATAGCGCCCGAAGAACCGTTTCGCGCGACGGCGGATCACCTTGCGAAGCTCTTCGGTGTTCGAGAACTCGTTCAGGATCGAAGAGAAGCTCACCGACTCGTTGACCATCGCGTTGTGCTCGGTCATCATCAGGTCGGTTTCGGCCAGCCGCCGGTCGAACAGCGCGTTCAGGTTCAGCGCGTACCGGCGCACGACCAGCCCGATGAACAGCGCGACGGGCAGGTACAGGAACAGATGCAGCATGTCGATCCAGTAATGGTTGCCGTAGAGTCCCGCTATCGGGCCACGCATCGCGTTGATGCCGTACGTGAACGGCAGCCACGGGTGCAGCTCCCGGAAGAAGTCCGGCATCATCTCAATCGGGTACAGGCCCGACGCGCCCGGAATCTGGACGATCACCAGTATCACGGCGACCGCCTTGCCGATATGCCGGAACGCGACCGCGAGCGCATAGATGATGTTGATGTACACGAACGAGCAGAACAGACCGGCGAGGACGAACAGCACCGGACGCTGGCATTGGATGCCGAGCACCAGATCGCCGATCATGACGATCAGGGCCTGGAGGAATCCGACGACCACGAACAGCAGCCACCGCCCGAGATACGCCTGCGACGCGGTCACGTCGCCGAGCCGCTCGCGGTCAACCTCTAGCTTGTAGATGGCGATGAGCACGAAGCCGCCGACCCACAGCGCCAGGTTCGTGTAGAACGGGGTGACCGCGGAGCCGTAGTTGTCCATCGGGTAGACGCTTTTGGTGGACAGTTCGACCGGTGTGCCCATGAATTCGCCGAAGCTGTCGCCGTCGATGTTCAGGGCCTGCTTGATTTTCTGGTATGTGGCCGAACTGCCGAGCGCGGCGATGTCGGTGCGCACGCCGCTGACGCTGTCGGTGAGGTCGGCGAGCGATTTCTGCGTGCCGGCCACGGTGGTTTTCGCCTGGCTCAGCGTGTCGGACAGCTCGTCAAACAGGCTGTCGGACTGGCCGAGCGTGGATGACAGCGATGACAGCGTGCCGTCGATTGTGCCGCTGAGCGTGGCGAAGTTGCTCAATCCCGCGGTCAGGTTCGGGGTGACGGTTCCGGTGAGCGTCGTGCGTGCGCGGTTGAGTATGCCGATGCCGCTGCCGGTGGCGGTGCTGGTGGCGTCCGAAAGGCTGGTGGCCGCGCTCTTGCCGGAGCTGATGAACTGTGACGTGTCCTTGTGGAAGGCGTCGAGCTGGCCCTGCTGGGTGTTCACGGTCTTGTCGAGCGCGTCTATCTGCTGCCAGATCTGCTTGCCGATGGCGGTGTCGCGGCCGATGCCGGCCTTGTTCATCGCGTCCTTGAGGTCACTGGACAGCGTAGCCGCGCCGTCGATCGGCTTCTGCAGAGCATTGGTGATGTCGTCGATGCTGCCTTGTGCGGTGTTGAAGGCGCTGAGCGCGTCTCCCGCCGCGTTGTTCACGCTGACGCCGATGCCGGACAGCTGCACGGATCCGTTGTCGAATGCGCCCGCAAGCGACGACGAGAACGATTGGGCGCTGCCCTGCACCTGCGTGAGCAGTTTCTGCGACTGTTTCGCGGCTTTCTGCGCGGATGAGATCTGACGTTTCAGCGAGGCGACGGTGGACTTGGCCTGTTTGACGCCCTTTTCCGCATCGTCGAACGTGCCGCCCATGCGCCCGAGCGATGAGTCGATGTCGTTCAGCTGCTCGATGAGGCCGTTGAGGTCGTTGACGACGCTGGTGCGCGTGCCGTCGGCGGACTGGCTGAGCTTGCCGCCCTCCTTCGTCATCGTTTGGGCGAGTGTCTTGCTGACGGTGGAGACGAATGTCGCATTGATCTGGGAGTCGATGGTCGTGGCGCCCGTATCAGTGATTTTCGGCGCGATGGCGTTCTTTTTCTCGTTGACGTAGTAGATGATGTTCGGCTTGTCGGAAGAGCCGGTGATCGAATTGATCAGGCTTTCGCTGAAGTCCTTCGGCAGTACGATCGCCGCGTAGTATTCGCCGGACTGCACGCCTTCCACGGCCTTGTCGGCGCTGACGAACGTCCAGCCGAGCCGGTCGTTCTTCTTGAGCTGGCTGACGACCTGCTTGCCCGCGTCGAGCCGCCCGACCAGATCTGATGTAGTGCCCTTGTCTTCATTGGCGACGGCGACCTGGAGGTTGCCGGTCGACGAATACGGGTCCCAGTTGGCGAGGATGTTGAACCATGCATACAGAGAGGGGATGATGGCCACGCCCAGCGTCACCACCACCGCGACCGGGTTGCGCAGGATGCGCATGAGGTCGCGCGTGAATATTCGCCAAATCGTACGCACCAAACCCCTCGTTTCGTATCTTCCGCCCGATCATGCTCAGTGAGAGTATATCCCCAGCCGTAAGAGCTGGATTCGCCCACAGCGCACCACCGAGGTCATATGTGGACACGAACCGCCCATATGTCGAACGCGATATCGGACATACTGTGCACAATCGCCGCCGATGTCGCATTTGCCGCGTTTCGGGGCGGGATGCCGTTCCATTCCGCCCCGAAACGGGCGACCGGTCACAGGTCGAGGGCATCGCGCAGGAAGTCGCGCTGCAGCGTCAGCAGGTTCTCCGCGACGACCGGGTCATTGGTCATATGCGTGATTCCAGTCAGCGGCAGGAAGGTGTGCGGACGGCCGGCGGCCATCAGCGCCTGACTGAGGCGCAGGCTGTGCGCGATGGTCACGTTGTCGTCGGCGAAGCCGTGAATCAGCATCAGCGGGCGGGCGAGCTTCGGCGCGTCGGCGATGATGCTGTTGCGCTCGTACGCCGCCGGGTCGAGCCCGAGGTAGCGCTCGGTGTAATGCGTGTCGTACAGCGTCCAATCGGTGGGCGGGGCGCCGGCGCATGCCGCCTTGACCACGTCCGGGGCGTCCAGCACCGCGAGCGCCGATAGGAAACCGCCGTACGACCAGCCGATCATGCACACCTTGTCGAGGTCCGGGGCGGGGATGCGCGACGCGTCGCCGTCCTGCGCGGTGCCGCGGTTCAGCTCCTCGACGGCCTGGGCCAACGCATGCACCGCCTCCACCTGGTCGGCAAGCGTGACGTCCTTCATGTTCTCGAAGATCTCACGGTCCCATCGCGGCCCGCGGCCTGTGGTGCCGCGGCCATCGGCGGTGACGACCAGGAAGCCCTGGTCGGCCCACCACTGCGCGTCCCAGTAGTACGCCTGGTTGAACACGACCTGCTGGAATCCGGGGCCGCCGTACGGCTTGAGCAGCACCGGCAGCTTGTCGGCCTTCGCGTACGGGCTATCGGCGCTCGGCGCGATGATGGCCGTGTACAGGCGATGCTCGCCGAGCCGGGCGAAGCGCACGTTCGGCGCGAAACCGGGTTCGGCGGCATGGTTGTCGATCGGGCAGACGAGCGTGCTCATCGCGGCGGAGCCATCGCCATCGTTTTCCGGCGCGGCTCCCCCGTCGATCGGGTGCATCGTGAAGGAGTGCGACATCACGGATTTCGCCGAGTCCATGTCGCGCCCGGAGATCACCAGGCCCTCGCCGCACCGGCTGGCCGACCAGGAACCGGGCCGTGCGGTCATCGGCAGCACATTGCCATCATAATCGAAGCTCACCACGTCGAAGCTGCGGGCGTCATGGCCGTCGGCGTCGCCTCGCCACGGGCTCAGTCCGTCGGGCGCCTCGTATCCGTCCAGTTCCGGGGTGCGCTGCACGACCGCCAGCACGTCCTCATCGGTGACGTCGAGCACCTCTCGCACCTGCCAGCCGGCGGGCGTGAACGGGCGGCCGTCCACCGTCAGCCGGTTGGTGTCGGCGTCCATGTCGTTGAGCGCGCAGACCAGGCGTCCGTCCGGCGTGAAGGCCGGTGTGCCCTGGATGATGTCGAGCCACTGGTCGTTGGCATGCTCCTCCAGCACGGTCGTGGAGCCGACCGGCGCCGAGCCCGCAGAGGCCTCGGAGCCGAGATGCACCGAGAGCACCTGGTCACGCGTCTGTCGGCGGTTCTGCACCAGCAGCAATGGCTCATGACCGGCGGACCAGTGCACCGCGGCGACATATTCATAGTCCTTGCGGTTCCAGGAGATCTGCTGGATGCCCAGTCCCACATACTCGTCGTGCCCGTCGTACGCGAGCTCCGCCAGCGTCAGGCGCACATCGGCGTTGCTGGTGAGCGCACGCGCGTATCGACGGCCGGAGGCCGACGTCTGCGGGTTCGCCGGGTCGCTGATGTACCACATCGGCTCGGGTGCCGCGTTGAACGTCTCGAAGATGATGTGACGGGAGTCCGGCCCCCACCAGAAGCCGTCGTAACGGTCCATCTCCTCGCCGGCGACGAATTCGGCCAGACCGATCTTCCACGTGTTCTCGTCGGCGTCATCGTCCGGATACACGCTCCACAGCGTGCTGAGCTTGTCGGCGGAGGGGTCGTAGGGGGCGCCCGCCTCCTCGTCGCCGCAGCGGTGGCCGTGCGCGTGCGGCGCCGGCTGGCCGTCGCAGTCGTCGTCGGTGGCGTCATCATGACGACTGTCAGACGGCCACTGCGGCGCGATGTCGACCAGCATCAGATGTTCGCCGGTCGTGTACGCCACATGCCTGCCGTCCGGCGATATGCGCGGATTAAGCACCGGCGTGGCACCCTCTCCTGCGGCGATGCCATCCGCCGCCAGCATACGGGTGCGACCGCTGCCGTCTTCGGCGATCTCGGTCAGGAACAGCTGACCGTTGATCGTGAAGACCACACGGCGGCCAGCCGCATCCACCGAATACGAGACAATGCCCGAGCCGCCTTCACGGGCGCGCTCGCGACGGGCCTTCTCCTCGGCGGGCACGTCCTCGTCATCAGCGTCCGCAAGCAGCACACGCGGGTCGGCCAGCAGCACCTCCCGATGTGTGCCGTCCGCGTCGAACACGCTCAGCCACAGCGAGGTCACCAGGTCCTCAGGACCGTCGGAACGTAGGAACAGCGCGCGGGAACCGTCGCCAATCGCGGTCGCGGAACGCGGGGCGCCGCAGGAGAACCGCAGCGTCTGCGCCTTGCGGCGGGGAAAATCGCCGATTGCATCATGAAGAGTCGTCATATCGTTCATGCCCACCACGGTAGCCACCGCACTGGGCAAACCACGCCGGCAGCCCTCCCCTTGCCTCCCCCATGATCGCCCCGCGGGCTGGCGCATCAGGCGGACGGCATCGGCCCAAATAGGTCTCACGCCCCACAACGCCGTGTCAGAAGTGGAAATTTTGCGCTCAAACAGGCTTTTTCCTCAGAAATCACAATTGACTTCCCCACTGACGTATAGGATGGGTAAGGATATAGAAAGGGATCACCATGAGCGTTCTCGACCGTTTTGAGAAAAGTGTAGAAGGCGCGGTCAACGGAGTCTTTTCCAAGTTCGGCTCCAAAGACCTGAAGCCTGTCGACCTTTCCAGCGCCCTGGAGCGCGAGATCGACGCCGAAGCCATGCCGGTCGGCCGCGACCGCACGGTAGCCCCGAACGAATACCGTTTCAAGCTCAGCACGGCCGACTTCGATCGCATCGAACAGTGGGGCAGCGAAGTGCTCGCCAACGAGCTGGCGGACAACCTCACGCAATACGCCAAGAGCCAGCATTATGCGTTCGTCGGCCCCGTGATGGTCATCTTCGAGGAGGACCTCGACCTGCCCAAGGGCAGCTTCAACCTGAGCTCCGAATCCGTGCAGGGCAACGCGGTCCCCGTGACCACCACCGACCAGGCCGAGGACCATCCGATGCTTGACATCAACGGCAACCCCTACCTGCTCACCGAGAGCAAGACGGTGATCGGCCGCGGCTCCGGCTGCGACATCGTCATCGACGATCCCGGCATCTCCCGCAAGCACCTGGAAATTGACCTGACCCCCAACGGCGTCATCGCGCGCGATCTGGGCTCGACCAACGGCACGTACGTCGAAGGCCATCAGGTGCCGGCCGCCACGCTGCTGGACGGCAATACCATCACCATCGGCCGCACCCGCATCCTGTTCTGGGCTTCCTCACGAGAGCAGGAGTGACCCCGAGCCAGGAGTCGACTTTCCGTTATGACCGAACTGACATTTGCGATCCTCAAGTATGGATTCCTGATCCTGCTGTGGGTCTTTGTCTGGCTTGCGGTGCGATCGCTGCACAAAGACATCGAAGCGTTCAGCCCGCAGCCGTCGCGGGCCCGACGCCGCCGAGACAAGCGCGCGATGAAATCCTCTGACGGCCCGGCACCGTCCGGCCCGGCCGCCGCACAGACCGCGCCCGTTACGCCGCCGCGCCAAAGCCAGCAACGCACGCCGCAATCCGGTCCCACACTGCTGGTCATCATCGATGGCCCGAAGGCCGGCGCCTCCGTGCCGCTGACCAGCGAATCCATCACGCTGGGACGCGCCGCGTCCAACACCGTGGTGCTCGACGACGAATTCGTCTCCTCGCATCACGCTCGCGTATATAAGGATCCCGCCTCCGGTCAATGGGCGATCGAGGATTTGGGAAGCACCAACGGCACCATCGTCAACCAGCAGCGGCTGAACATGCCCATGCTGCTGCCCCCGCGCATGCCGGTGCGCATTGGCGCCACCACCTTCGAATTGAGGTGACGGCTCATGCCAAATTCCGTTGCATCACAGACCTTGTTCCTGTACTCGACCACGGTGTCCGACGTCGGCACCGTGCGCTCCAACAACCAGGATTCCGCGTTCGCCGGGGAGCACCTCATCGCGATCTGCGACGGCATGGGTGGCCATGCCGGCGGCGACACCGCCTCGACCATCGCCATCCGTTCACTCGCCCACATCGAGCACGATGACGTCAACGGCGACGTGAGCACCGTCGCCCGGATGATGGAAACGTCCGTCATGGCCGCGCACGACGCGATCGTCGGCAAGGCGAAGCGCGAGCGCAAGCTCGCCGGCATGGGCACCACGGTGACCGCCGTGGCGCTGGTCGCGGGCTACTGGGTGCTCGCGCACATCGGCGACTCGCGCGCGTACCTGCTGCGCGACGGTCGCCTGACCCGCATGACGCAGGACCACAGCTACGTTCAGCATCTCATCGACACAGGCCGCATCAGCCCCGCGGAGGCGCGCAACCATCCGCAGCGCAACGTCGTCATGCGCGTGCTCGGCGACTTCGACATCGATCCGCACCCCGACATCGCCATTCGGGCCGCCCATCCAACCGACCGTTGGATGCTGTGCTCCGACGGCCTGTGCGGCGTGCTGGAGGATTCCACCATCGAGCAGACGCTCACCGCCTACTCCGATCAGGAGGAATGCGCCCAGCAGCTGGTTTCGATGGCCTTGAAGGCCGGCAGCACCGACAACGTGACCGCGGTCATCGCCGACGCCACGCTGGCTCTCGACGCGGATGCCTTCGACCTGCCCCACCAGACCCCACTGGTCGCCGGAGCGGCGAGCGCCAGCCTGGAGCCCATCGCAGACATCCTCAACGAGCCTGTCGCCACCGCGCCCATGCTGCGCGACGCGAACGCATCGCCAGCGCAACGCGCCGCCGCGCTGATACAGAGCCAGCCCGCCTCGCAGCCGTCGCCGCGCGTCGCGCAGCCGTCGGCCGTGCGCGAGGAGAACGGCGAACGCGCCAACCCCGACACCGGCGAGATACCGGTCATCCAGAAGCGTGACGGCCATGTCACCGACGATCCCAACGATCCCGACGTCGCCAAGGCCATCCATCACGAGCGGCAGACGCAGCGCAAGGAGACGCGCAAGCGCGGCCGCCGCAATCGTCTGATCGCAATCCTCATCGTGATCGCCGCGCTCGCGCTTGCCACGGGCGGCGCTTTCGGCGCCTACCGCTGGAGCCAGACGAAATACTTCATCGGCAACGCAGACGGCGTGGTGGCCGTGTACCAAGGCGTGAACACCAACGTGTTCGGCCTGGCGCTGTCGCACGAGGTCAAGCGCACGAACATCGACATCGACTCGCTGCCGCAGGCGTGGCGCGACCAGCTGCAGGACGGCATCACCTTCAACAGCTATGACGAGGCCATCCAGCACGTGCAGGTCATCCGTCAGGAGAAAAGCAACTTCAACGACAATTCCAACACGTCCAAGTCGTCCGGCAACGCGGGCAACGGCACGTCCGACTCATCCGACTCATCCGGGTCGAACGGCACGGACGGCGACTCAAGCGCCGGCAGCAGCCAGACCGACGGCGGCACTGCGGGCGATACCGGCACGGACGCATCGTCCACCGGCACAGACGGCGGTGACGCCCAATGATCCCCATACGTCTCCGCCAGGCGTCGCTGCTGCTGTTCGCCATGCTGATCAGCGCCGTAGCCTTCTACCAGATGTTCCTGCGCATCTACGGCCACTTCCCCGCCAACTACATCGGCCTGCTGGCCGTGGTCGGCGCGCTGTTCCTCGTGCTGTGGGGACTGCTGCTGCGGTTCAAGCCGTACGCCAGCCAGGTGATTCTGCCATGCGTGCTGATGCTGACCGCGATCGGCGTGGTGATGATCGCGCGCATCGACAAGTCCGGTAATTCCTCGGTCGGCTCAAGACAGCTGATCTGGCTGTGCATAGCCCTGACGCTGTGCGGCATCCTCGTGGCGGTCATGCGCGACTATCGTGTGCTGCGCAAATACTCGTACGTGAACATGGTGATAGGCCTGATACTGCTGCTGTCGCCCATGATCCCCGGTCTGGGGCACAGCATCAACGGCGCCAAGATCTGGATCCGCATCGGCGGATATTCGCTGCAGCCCGCCGAATTCGCCAAGCTGTTCCTCGCGTTCTTCTTCGCCGCCTACCTGTTCGACCACCGCGACCAGCTCGCCGTGGGAGGCAAGAAGGTGCTGGGACTCCAGCTGCCCCGCATCAAGGACCTCGGTCCGATCATCATGGTGTGGCTGATCTCGATGGGCGTGCTCATCATGCAGCGCGATCTGGGCACGTCGCTGATGTTCTTCGCGATGTTCGTCGCGATGCTGTACGCGGCCACCGGGCGCAGAAGCTGGATCGTCATCGGCTTCATCGCGTTCGCCGTGGGCGCGGTCGCCGCGGCCAGCGTGTTCAGCCACGTCGGCCAGCGCGTGGACTCATGGCTGCACCCGTTCAGCGACGAGCAGTACAACCGCATAGGCGGCTCGTGGCAGCTGGTCACGGGCATCTTCGGCATGGCCTCCGGCGGCATGACCGGCACCGGCCTGGGTCACGGGCAGCCGGGCCTGACCACGTTCGCGAATTCCGACTTCATCTATTCGTCGGTCGGCGAGGAGCTGGGCTTGACCGGTCTGATGGCCGTTCTGGTGCTGTACCTGCTGATCATCGCGTCCGGATTCATCACCGCCATGAAGATCAAGGACGGGTTCGGCAAGCTGCTGGCCTCCGGACTGGTGTTCACGATGGCCTTCCAGGTGTTCACCGTGGTCGGCGGCATCACGCTGGTAATCCCGCTGACCGGCATGACCATGCCGTACATGGCCGCCGGCGGCTCATCGCTGATCGCGAACTACCTGCTCGCCGCGCTGCTGATGATCATCTCGAACGCGGCGAACCGCCCGGAGCCGGACACACTGTCCGACACGTTCCAATACGAGGCGCTGGCGGTGCTGCGTGACCGCGAGCTGAAGGAACGCACTGACAAGGAGTCCGCACCCGAACGCGAACCGCAGGCCGAGCGGCAACCGGAACCCCGCCACGCGGCGGCGAACAACCAGACCACGGAAATCATCGAGGCAGGTGCGCGATGAACAAATACCTCAGGCAGCTGTTCACCGCCGTCATCGCCTTATTCGTGGTACTCGGCATGTCCACCACGATCATCACCGCCATCCGCGCCAACTCGCTGAGCTCCGACCCGCGCAACGCAAGGGCGCTGTATCAGGAATACGGCGCTCCCCGAGGCGCCATACTCGCGTCCGACGGGACGATCCTCGCGCAGTCGACCCCGGTCAACGACGTGTTCTCATACCAGCGTTCCTACACGAACGGGCCGGTGTACGCCCCGGTGACCGGCTTCTTCTCGGTCACCCAGCGCGGCGACCGCGGCATCGAATCATCCCGCAACAAGCTGCTGAGCGGCAAGGCGGACGCGCTGTTCTGGGATCAGCTGAAATCGCTGTTCACCGGCGTCGAGAACAAGGGCGCGTCCATCGAGACGTCCATCAATCCCAAGCTGCAGCAGCTCGCCTACCAGCAGCTCGGCAGCAACGACGGCGCCGCAGTGGTCATCGAGGTCAAGACCGGCCGCATCCTGACCCTGGCGAGCGCCCCCAGCTACGATCCGAACGCTCTCGCCACGCACGACACGAAGAAAGCCACCGCGAACTATTCGAAACTCGCCGCGCAGGCCAACAGCCCGATGATCAACCGCGCGGCCTCGCAGCTGTACCCGCCCGGATCCACGTTCAAGACCATCGTCGCTGCGACGGCGCTGGAATCCGGCGACTACGACACCGATACTCAGATTCCCGCCGGAGCGAGCTATACGCTGCCCGGAACCTCGACGAACCTGACCAACACCACCGCCGCGGCGAACGGCATCGACGGCAAGATCACGCTGCAGAACGCGCTGACATACTCGTCCAACACCGCGTTCGCCCAGCTCGGCGTGAAACTCGGCCAGGACAAGATCGCCGAGCAGGCGAAGAAGCTCGGCTACGGAAGCTCGATCACCATCGACGGCACCTCGTCGTCCGGGCGCCCGATGAAGTCCGTCGCCGCCAAGTTCCCCGACACGCTGTCCGACGACAAGGTGGCGCTGGCGTCCATCGGCCAGGGCGACGTGCTGTCCACGCCATTGCAGAACGCGATGGTCGCCGCGGCCATCGCGAACGACGGCAAGCTCATGAGGCCGACGCTGGTGGACCGCGTGCGGGCCAGCGACCTGAGTACGCTGTCCGAAGCCACGCCCGAAGTGATGTCCACCGCGTTCAGCTCCAGCACGGCGTCCAAGCTCAACCAGATGATGCAGTCGGTGGTCGAGCATGACGCGCCCAGCCTGCAGCTGAGCGGCATCAAGGTCGCGGCGAAGACCGGAACCGCGCAGATCGGCAGCTCCAACCAGACCAACGACGCATGGGTTATCGGGTTCGCCCCCGCCGACAACCCGAAGATCGCGGTCTCCGTTGTTATCCATAATGTCAATCAGTACGGTGTGGAAGCCGCCGGACCGATCATGCGTTCACTGATGGAGGAGGCCCTGAAACAATGAAACTCGTCGAAGGACAACTCATCCACCGCCGTTACCGCCTGGATCGCCGACTGGCGCAAGGCGGCATGGGAGAGGTGTGGAAAGGCCACGACATCCAGCTCAACCGTCCCGTCGCCATCAAGGCGCTGCGCGACGATCAGGGCAACGTCGAGGCCAAGCTGCACCGTCTGCGGGCGGAAGCGCACAATTCCGCCAATCTGGCGCACCCCAACATCGCCGCGCTGTTCGAGTATTACGAGCACGACAGCATCGGCTTCCTCATCATGGAGTACGTGCCCAGCGACTCGCTGGCCGACATCTACCGCGACCGTGGCACGCTGCCCGCGACGGAACTGCTGCCGATACTGATCCAGACCGCGCGCGGCCTGTTCGTGGCGCACAGCCACGGCGTGATCCACCGCGACGTCAAGCCGGCCAACATCATGGTCTCCACTACGGGCGAGGTGAAAATCACCGATTTCGGCGTCTCCTACTCCACGAACCAGGAGCAGATCACGCAGGATGGCATGGTCGTCGGCACCGCGCAGTACATCTCCCCCGAGCAGGCGCAAGGCAAACAGGCCACGCCGCAATCCGACATCTACTCGCTGGGCGTCGTCGCGTACGAGGGGCTGTGCGGGCATCGGCCGTTCACCGGCACCACACCGGTCGACATCGCCGCCGCACACGTCAACGACCCGGTGCCCCCGCTGCCGGATTCCATAGATGTGCAGCTTCGGCAGTTCGTCATGTCGATGCTGTCCAAGGATCCGCTTGACCGTCCGAAGGACGCGCTGACCGTTTCGCGCACGCTGTCGCGCATAGAACGACATCTGCTCGATCAGGAGACCGCGCAGATGGATGAGACCATCATGGGACTTGGCGGGCGCATGCCCCGCCGCGTATCCAGCACACCGCACACGGCGACGCTGATCACCATGAACCGTAACCAATTTGGCGGGCATACGGCGACGACCGACCCGAAGAATCGAGAGGAATAGCTATGAGCAGCAATATGCCGGCATCGCTGGCGAACGGCCGCTATCAGCTCGGCCAACTTGTAGGGCGTGGAGGCATGGCCGAAGTGCGCGTGGCATTGGACACGCGCCTGGGACGTACGGTGGCGATCAAGATCATGCGCGCCGACCTGGCCAACGACAAGATCTTCCTGTCCCGATTCCGCCGCGAAGCGCACTCCGTGGCGCAGATGAACAACCCGAACATCGTCAACATCTACGACTCCGGCGAGGAGACCGTGATGACCGACAGCGGCGGCACGGAGCGGCTGTCGTACCTGGTGATGGAGTTCGTCAAGGGCCAGACGCTGCGTGACGTAATCAAGGCGAACGGCCCGCTCAGCCAGCGAGACGCCGAACAGGTGATGCTCGGCGTGCTCAACGCGCTCGAATACTCGCATCACATGGGCATCGTCCACCGCGACATCAAGCCCGGCAACATCATGATCTCCGAGCAGGGCGTGGTCAAGGTCATGGACTTCGGCATCGCCCGCGCGCTCGACGACTCCGCTGCAACGATGACCCAGTCCCAAGGCGTGGTCGGCACCGCGCAGTACCTCTCGCCCGAGCAGGCTCGCGGCGAGACCGTCGACATGCGCTCCGACCTGTACTCGGCCGGCTGCGTGCTGTATGAGATGCTCACCGGCCGTCCGCCGTTCACCGGCGACTCGGCTGTGGCGATCGCCTATCAGCACGTGTCGGAGGTGGCGACGCCGCCCAGCACGCTCGTGCCCGGCCTGCCGCGCATGTGGGATTCGATCTGCGCGAAGGCGATGGCGAAGGACCGGCAGAACCGTTACGCGACGGCGGCCGAATTCAAGAACGATATCCTGACGTTCATGAACGGCGGCGTGCCGGTCGCGGCGGCGTTCAACCCGTTGACCGATCTGGCCAACGTGAAGGCCCGCAAGGCCGCGGAGCAGCAGGACGGCGGCGCTACCGTGCCGATGAGTGCTGTCGGCGCGGGTCAGCCCACGCAGGCGTACAACCCGGCGACCGGCCAGTTCGAGATGGTGCCTCCGGCGCAGAACCCGAACGAGGCCCTGGCGGTCAAGTCTCGCGCCGAACAACGCGCGGAGGCGGCCAGGCAGAAGCGCAAGAAGAAGATCATCATCGCGTCGATCATCAGCGGCGTGGTGCTGCTGGCGATCATCTTCGGCGTGATCTACACCATGAGCCGCAAATCCGCCACGGAGATGGGCACCGTGCCCACCATCACGGCGACGATGACCAAGGCGCAGGCGAAGGAGAAGGTCACCTCGGCCGGGTTCAACTTCGTGGAGATGCAGGATTCGGATTCCGGTGAACCCGCCGGCACGTTCACCAAGCAGTCCCCCAAGGGCGACACTCAGGCCGTCAAAGGCTCGGACGTGAAGGTCTGGTTCTCCGTAGGCCCCAAGTCGGTGACCGTGCCCGACCTGAGCGACTACACCCAGGAGGATGCGCGCAACGCGCTGGAGAAACTGGGCTTCAAGGTGTCGTCCGTCACGAAGACCGCCGACAGCGCCACCATCGAGAAGGACAAGGTCGTGAGCACCGACCCGGCCTCCGGCACGTCGCAGCCCAAGGGCACGACGATCACGCTGTACATCTCCTCGGGCATGACCAAGGTGCCGGACGGTCTGGTCGGCCAGCCCAAGGACACGGTGCTGGACAAGCTCTCGTCCATGAAGTTCCTGCCGGTCGTCGAGCAGGAGGCCTCGGACAAGGTGGAGAAGGGCTCGGTGACGCGAGTCAGCCCCGGTTCCGGAGAACTGGTGCTGCAGGGCTCGCAGATCACGGTCTACGTGTCCACCGGCAAGCCGCAGGTCAGCGTACCCAATCTCCTCGGCAACACGATCGCCGGGGCCAAGGCCACGCTGGGCAGCGACTTCACGCTGAAGGTCACCGGCGACGCGACCGATGATGCGGTCATCGAGACGCAGGATCCCGCAGCCGGCACGCAGGTCGACAAGGGCAGCACCATCTCAGTCACCGCCAAGAAGCCCACCACCGAGGATCCCGACAACAACGGCAACGGCGGCACGACGACAGGTGGGAACTGAACCGCCGGGAATGGCCGTGATTGCCATTATGGTGTGACCGATCGGCCGCCTGACGGCCGGTAAGCGCAACCGGCAATCGCGGCGGGTCGATCGGCCAGACGGGCGGCCCAGCCGCGCGGTCTACACACATCGGCCCAGAACACATGATGGCCCGTGGCATTCCTCATGCCACGGGCCATCATCGTTGTCATGCGCGTCACGCGTCACGCGCGACGCCACACACACGTGCGTGTCAGCGGTTGACCTTGGGCTGCAGACCGATGGACTTGGCCACGGCGTTGGTCTGCCCGCAGACGGCGAGCCAGTTGGCGAGCAGCCGGTAGCCGTCCTGCGTCATCACCGATTCAGGATGGAACTGCACCGCATACATCGGCAACGACCGGTGCTTGATGCCCTGAACGATATGGTCATCCTTCGTCCACGCCGTCACGACCAGGTCATCAGGCACGGTGTCGGGCTCGACGGCCAGCGAATGATATCGGGTCGCGGTCATCGGATTGGCGACGCCGGCGAAGATCTCATCATCGATATGCTCGACGAGACTGGTTTTGCCGTGCATGATGGTGGGCGCGTGGCTGACCGTGCAGCCGAACACCTCGGCGAGCGCCTGCAGGCCGAGGCACACACCGAACATGGGCTTGCCGAGCTTGGCGCATAGCCGAATAACGTCCTCGCTGGCCCCAGAATCCGCCGGAGCGCCCGGACCGGGGGAAATAAGCACACCGTCATATTCGTCCAGCACAGAGGCATCTGAGGGGTCTATTGCGTCGTTGCGCACCACATCGACCGTCGCTCCCAAGGTTTTCAGATATCCAACGATGGTGTATACGAACGAATCGTAATTGTCCACCACCACAATGCGTGCCGAATCCGTCATGACGCTCCTCGTCTCGTTCTGATTATGGGATGGCACCGGCGAGCGCCGACCGCCATCCCATACGTTCCCATTATCGCCGCCAACCGGCCATGCCGCTAATCGACCGCGTAATTCGACATGCTTTGCAGGATGGGGATGTTGCTTGCCGCCCATGGGCACGCCCACTGAATCAGCACCACGCTGACGATGAACAGCAGCAGTATCAGCAGCGCCCACCTGATTACCAGCGGACCGGGCTGGTGACGCAGCAGCCATCCGTAGATGCTCGCGTCCGGACGGCGGCGCTTGCCGGCGCGAATCTCGCGCAGCACCGGGTACCGCCAGGCCACCAGGGCCGCGATGTACAGCACCAGGTACGCCACCAGCGCCCACAGCACGATGGGCTGCAGCGTGCCCAGCTTGGACACGAACGACTGGCTCGTGTTGCTGCTGGAGAACGCCACCTTCGCCGAGAGATCGGAAGAGCA
>ERZ810537.99-NODE-99-length-16740-cov-5.01013_pt1 | contig 16740 bp, 9 predicted proteins | sample MGYA00520329_ERZ810537 | MGnify/ENA primary metagenome ERZ810537 (study PRJEB31588, sample SAMN03398818) | human gut metagenome | study: EMG produced TPA metagenomics assembly of the PRJNA231909 data set (A prospective, longitudinal analysis of the... | reverse complement strand
GATGAACACCATCATGAACGGTCTTATGCTTGCCGTGTACTGGATCGGCGCCTACCTGATCGACGCCGCCGACGCGGCCGACAAGCTCACCACCTTCTCCAACATGGTGGTGTTCTCCAGCTACTCCGTGCAGGTGATTATGAGCTTCCTGCTGATGAGCATGGTATTCGTGCTCTGGCCGCGCGCCGACGTGTCCGCGCAACGCGTGCTCGAAGTGTTCGACACCGATCCGATCGTCAAAACCGGCACCAAGACCGCCGCCGACGTGGCGCGTCTGGGCGGCGGGAAAACCGGCACCGTCGAGTTCCGCAATGTGAGCTTCACCTACCCCGGCTCACGCGAGGCGACGCTCGAAGGCATCGACTTCACCGCCGAAAAGGGCCAGACCGTCGCGTTCATCGGCTCCACCGGCTCCGGCAAGTCCAGCCTCATCAACCTCGTGCCGCGCTTCTACGACGTGTCGGCCGGGCAGGTGCTCGTCGACGGTGTGGACGTGCGCGAATACGATCTGAAAGCCCTTCGCGACAAGATCGGATACGTGCCGCAGCAGTCCGTGCTGTTCAAGGGCACGGTCGCATCCAACGTGAGCTACGGCGACGACGTGAACGGGGCAAGCTCCGCGGACGTCGAAATGGCCGACACCTCCACTCCGGCCGGCCGCAAACGCGAAGCCGAACTCATCGCCGCGGGCAAGAGAGCGGAAGGCGCCGCAATGCCGACTGAACAGATGAACCGGGTCAAGGCGGCGGCCGGCGTCGCTCAGGCCACCGAGTTCGTCGAGCGCATGGACGGCACATACACCGCCCCGATCGCACAAGGCGGGTCCAACGTCTCCGGCGGCCAGAAGCAGCGCCTGTCAATCGCGCGCGCCGTCTACCGCCACCCCGAAATCCTGATCTTCGACGACTCGTTCTCCGCGCTCGACTTCAAGACCGACCGCGAAGTTCGCGACGCACTCGCCAAAGAAGCCAAGGGATCCACCAAGCTCATCGTCGCCCAGCGCATCGGCACGATCATGAACGCCGACCGCATCATCGTGCTCGATGACGGCAAGGTCGTCGGCCAAGGCACCCATCAGGAACTGCTCGACACCTGCGATGTCTACCGTCAGATCGCCGAATCCCAGCTCAGTCAGTCGGAACTGACCGCGTGAGATCAATACGGACTTTTAAGGAGTAACAAATGCCAGGACCAAGAGGACCAATGGGCGGCGGCCGCACGGTCGAAAAGCCTGCCAATTTCGGCAACGTGATGGGCAAGCTCGTCCACTACTGCCGCAACTACCTGCCCGTCATCATCATTGCGCTCGTGCTGGGCGCGGCCGGCACGATATGCCAGATCATCGGACCGGACAAGCTCAAGGACATGACCAACGAGATCGTCAAGGGACTGCCGGCCATCGTGAACGGCAAGCCGGTGATGAACTCGGTCGATTTCAACGCCGTCGGCCGCATCGCCTGGCTGCTCGTCGCACTGTACGTCGGCTACGCGGTGCTCAGCTACGTGCAAAGCTGGATGATGGCGAACGTCACCCAGCGCACCGCCCAGCGCCTGCGCGAATCGATCTCGGTCAAAATCAACAAGCTGCCGCTCAAATACTTCGACAAGGTCAGCTACGGCGACGTACTCTCCCGCATCACCAACGACGTCGACGCCATCGGCCAGACGCTCGGCCAGTCCCTCGGCTCGCTCATCACCTCGGCGACGCTGTTCGTTGGCGCGCTCGTCATGATGTTCTACAACAACGTCATCATGACCCTGTGCGCGATCGGCGCGAGCATACTGGGACTCATCATCATGATGGTCATCATGAAATCCTCGCAGAAATACTTCGCCCGCCAGCAGATGGCGCTCGGCGACGTCAACGGCCACATCGAGGAGATGTACGCCGGCCACCTCATCGTCAAGGCGTACAACGGCGAGGCCGACTCAATCCGCCGCTTCGAGAAGTACAACGCCGACCTGTACGAATCCGGCTGGAAATCGCAGTTCCTGTCAGGTCTGATGATGCCGCTGATGAACTTCGTCGGCAACTTCGGCTACGTGATCGTGTGCGTGGTCGGTGCGGCGCTCGCCATGGACGGGCAGATCGAATTCGGCGTGATCGTCGCGTTCATGATGTACATCCGCCTGTTCACCCAGCCGTTGAGCCAGTTCGCGCAGGCGTTCCAGAACCTGCAGCGATGCGCGGCCGCCGCCGAGCGCGTGTTCGGCTTCCTCGAAGAGCCGGAGATGGATGCGGAACCGACCAAGGCCGAACTCGGCGTGGCTGATGCCGCTGCGAGCACGGCACGGACGGACAGCGGCAAGCTGGCGCATCGCGGCACTCGCGCGAATGCCACCGCCGGTATGACGGCTTCGCAGCGTTCGCAGCTGCTCGGCTACGATGCGGCCGGCAACCCCCGGACCGTGCGCGGCGACGTCGAATTCAGTCACGTGCGATTCGGCTATGAGCCCGGCAAGCCGATCATCCATGACTTCTCGGCAAGCGTCTCCGCCGGCCAGAAAGTCGCCATCGTCGGTCCGACCGGCGCCGGCAAAACCACCATGGTCAACCTGCTGATGCGCTTCTACGAGATCTCCGGCGGCTCCATCTCCATCGACGGCATCGACACCACTTCCGTGCCGCGCTGGAACGTACACGACCAGTTCTCCATGGTCCTGCAGGATACATGGGTGTTCCGTGGCACCGTGCGCGAAAACATCGCCTACTCCAAGCCCGGCGTCACCGACGAGCAGATCGTCTCCGCATGCAAGGCCGTCGGACTCGACCACTTCGTGCGCTCTCTGCCGCAGGGCTACGACACCGTGCTCGACGACAACACCTCGCTCTCCCAAGGACAGCGCCAGCTGCTCACCATCGCCCGCGCCATGGTGCAGGACGCTCCGATCCTCATCCTTGACGAAGCCACCTCCTCCGTCGACACCCGCACCGAAGAACTCATCCAAAAGGCCATGGATGCGTTGACCGTGGGGCGCACGAGCTTCGTCATCGCGCACCGCCTCTCCACCATCCGCGACGCCGACATGATTCTCGTCATGAACCACGGCGACGTGATCGAGCGCGGTACCCACGAGGAACTGCTCGCGGCGGGAGGGTTTTACGCCGACCTCTACAACAGCCAATTCACACTCACCGATTGATGGAGCGCCCGTTGCGCTCGCTGGATTGATGAGGCTGACAGCCCGGTGAACTTACGCATGGCAGTGCGCCGTGCGTGGGCTCGCCGGGCTGTTTGCTATGTAGGCGAGTGATGGGCGGAGAATTTCCTATATATGGTGCGCGACGGGTTCGGGGACTGTGGTTCGCGTCCCTATGTGCGCACAGTCGTCGTTTCGGCGCGCACATAGCGACGCAAACGGGAGAAGGATTGTTGAGAGCGGATGCGCTGGTGCGGCAGATGGCCGGTGTGCTTCCATAGAACATGATTATGACGAGAGCAGAGGGGCGTCCGGCGCGTATCGCCCTCTCGGTCTGCCACACAATGCGTTTTTCGATGGTTTTTGGGCTGGTGTGGTACGCGGGCATCGGAGGAGTCGTTTCGGGCCGTTGAAAAATGGCGGTTCTGCGGTGCATGTTGTGCCACACCACGTGATGTGAGGGTTCACATTTCATTGTGAGGCAGACTGGCTGGCCACACAATGCGATTTTGATGTGATTTTGCGCTGGTGTGGTACGCGACCGGCTGCGCTGACGACTTGGCCGGCCGATGGCGCGGATGGTGTGCTCCCGCTGTCAGGAGCTGCCGAGCGTAGCGAGGCTGGGGGCGGTCTTGCCGGCGGCCCTGCACCCTGTGATAATAATGCCAAGAATGTTACGTAATTCTGGGAACAACGGTATCCAGGGACTCTCTGAGAGCTGTGGTTCCAATTGAAGACACAAGTCGCCGACGGACTTGATTCTTTTAGTAAACAATGTATATATTAACATGAGCCGGCAAAGCTGCTGGCTGCCCTATAGGAGAAAGAACCAAATATGAAACATAGAGCGATGTCATCGCGTCTGATGCCACTGGTGGCGTCCTGCGCGACGGTCGGCATGCTGGCCGGACTACCTGCGTCGGCCGTCGCGGTCGGCACGACGAGAGCGGCAGCGTCCGACGCCTCGTCCTCCACCACAGCAACCATCACCCCCCTCCGCCGATACCACGTTGCAGACGTGGACGAGCGAGAAGAATTCCTCAATGGCGTCCAAGCCGTACATCGGCGCACTGCAAGGGCCCTCGCAAGGCGTGTTCGGCGAGAAGTTCGAGTCCACGGATGCCGCGGACACCACCGATCTGAAGACCGGCCTGCTGACGTTCGACCTGAGCGCCTACGACCATGCCCCCGATTCCGCAACGTTCGAGATGACGTACCTCGGCTACCGCGGCAACCCGACGGCCACCGACACCGACACCATCAAGGTGACCCCCGTCGACACCACCGTGTGCACCAATAACGCCACAGACTGCGGCGCGAATGTCGCGACCGGCGCGACCAAGCCGAAGTTCAGCATCAACGACTCCTCACTCGTCGCCGAGTCCAAGCCGTTCGAGTACGGTACGACGGTTTACGCGGGCGACGCCATCACCGTGGTTCCCGCCAATACCAAGAAGGTCACCGTAGATGTGACCGAAATCGTGCGCCAGCAGTTCGCCGAAGGCAAGAAGGTCATCACCCTGGCCGTGGGCGAGACCAAGAAGACCGAGGTTCGTTTCGCCAGTTCCGAAGGCACGACGTCCCTGAACGGCGCGACCGCAGACATGGCTCCGAACCTGACCGTTTCCGTGTCCGCCAAGGACGATCTCAAGCCCTCCGCCGACACCACGTTGCAGGCATGGGCCAGCGAGAAGAACCAGAAGAAGAACACTGCGGCCTATGTCGGCGCGCTGCAGCCGGCAGGCGATTACGGCGACTTCGGTGAGAAGTTCAAGTCCACCGATGTCAACGATGTCACAGACGCCAAGATGGGTCTGATGACGTTCGACCTGTCCGATTACACCGCGGCGCCCGAGCACTCCATCCTCACCTTGACGTATCTGGGCTACGCCGGTGCAGACAAGACCGCCACGGCCACCGATAAGGTCAAGGTGGTCGCTGTTGACACGTCGCGGTGCACCGGCACCGCTCCCTGCGACACCAACAATGCCACGTGGGCGAACCGCCCGGACTTCGAGGTGACCGATACCACGAAGACCGCGACGTCCCATGCGTTCGCTTATGGATCTAAGAAGTATTCCGATGGCATGACCGTCGAATCGGGCAACGCCAAGAAGGTTCTGCTCGACGTGACCGATATCATCAAGGCAGAGTTCGCCAAGTTCAGCGCCGGCGCCACCGAGAAGAAGATCACGCTGGCCCTGGGCGAGCTCAACAAGTCCGACATGCGTTTCGGCAGCAAGGAAGTCACCTCGCTGACCGGCGCCACCGAGGCCATGCAGCCGACCTTGTCCGTCACCAAGAAGCCGAAGGCATACACGCTGAGCATCGAAGGCCCGACCAAGGTCAAGTACCAGAAGGGCGAGGCGTTCGACAAGGCCGGACTCGTGGTCAAGGCCACCAGCACGGCCGACGGCACGGTCAAGACGCTGACCGAAGGCAACGGTGAGGATAATTACACCATCGACACCAGCGCTTTCGATAGTGCCAGCATCGGCGTATACCCTATTACCGTGAAGTACAACAAGGACCCCGAAATCGCCGCTTCGTTCAACGCCTATGTCATCGCCAGTGTTGAGGACGGTGGAGACGGCGACACCAGCAAAGACGACTGGCTGTGGTACAAGCAGCCCGCGTCGCAGACCGACGCCACCGCCACCGCCGGCGGCAATTACGGCAACCCCGACAACAACCGTTGGCAGCAGACCACCTTGCCGTTCGGCAACGGCAAGATCGGCGGCACCGTCTGGGGCGAGGTCAGCCGTGAACGCGTCACCTTCAACGAGGAGACGCTGTGGACCGGCGGCCCCGGATCCTCGACCAGCTACAACGGCGGCAACAACGAGACCAAGGGTCAGAACGGCGCCACGCTGCGCGCGCTCAACAAGCAGCTCGCGAACGGCGCCGAGACGGTCAATCCCGGCAACCTGACCGGCGGCGAGAACGCGGCCGAGCAGGGCAACTACCTGAACTGGGGCGACATCTACCTCGACTACGGGTTCAACGACACGACCGTCACCGAATACCGCCGCGACCTGAACCTGAGCAAGGGCAAGGCCGACGTCACGTTCAAGCATGACGGCGTCACCTACACGCGCGAATACTTCGCGTCGAACCCCGACAATGTCATGGTCGCCCGCCTCACGGCCAGCAAAGCCGGCAAGCTGAACTTCAACGTCAGCATGCCGACCAACACGAACTACTCCAAGACCGGCGAAACCACGACGGTCAAGGGTGACACGCTCACCGTCAAGGGCGCTCTCGGCAACAACGGCCTGCTGTACAACTCGCAGATCAAGGTCGTCCTCGACAACGGTGAGGGCACGCTCTCCGAAGGCTCCGACGGCGCTTCGCTGAAGGTCTCCGACGCGAAGGCGGTCACGCTGTACATCGCCGCCGCGACGGACTACAAGCAGAAGTATCCGTCCTACCGCACCGGCGAAACCGCCGCCGAGGTGAATACCCGCGTCGCCAAGGTCGTGCAGGACGCCGCCAACAAGGGCTACACCGCCGTCAAGAAAGCGCACATCGCCGATCATTCCGCCATCTACGACCGCGTGAAGATCGATTTGGGCCAGTCCGGCCACAGCTCCGACGGCGCCGTCGCCACCGACGCGCTGCTCAAGGCGTACCAGAGGGGCTCCGCAACCACCGCGCAGAAGCGCGAGCTGGAGACGCTGGTGTACAAGTACGGCCGCTACCTGACCATCGGCTCCTCCCGTGAGAACAGTCAGCTGCCCAGCAACCTGCAGGGCATCTGGTCGGTCACCGCGGGCGACAACGCCCACGGCAACACGCCTTGGGGCTCCGACTTCCACATGAACGTGAACCTCCAGATGAACTACTGGCCGACCTATTCGGCCAACATGGGAGAGCTCGCCGAGCCGCTCATCGAGTATGTGGAGGGTCTGGTCAAGCCCGGCCGTGTGACCGCCAAGGTCTACGCGGGCGCGGAGACGACGAACCCCGAGACCACGCCGATCGGCGAGGGCGAGGGCTACATGGCCCACACCGAGAACACCGCCTACGGCTGGACCGCACCCGGTCAATCGTTCTCGTGGGGTTGGAGCCCGGCCGCCGTGCCGTGGATCCTGCAGAACGTGTACGAGGCGTACGAGTACTCCGGCGACCCTGCCCTGCTTGATCGCGTGTACGCGCTGCTCAAGGAGGAATCGCACTTCTACGTCAACTACATGCTGCACAAGGCCGGCTCCAGCTCCGGTGACCGCCTGACCACCGGCGTCGCGTACTCGCCCGAACAGGGCCCGCTGGGCACCGACGGCAACACGTACGAGAGCTCGCTCGTGTGGCAGATGCTCAACGACGCCATCGAGGCGGCCAAGGCCAAGGGAGATCCGGACGGTCTGGTCGGCAATACCACCGACTGCTCGACCGACAACTGGGCCAAGGGCGACAACGGCAATTTCGCCGATGCGAACGCCAACCGTTCCTGGAGCTGCGCCAAGAGCCTGCTCAAGCCGATCGAGGTCGGCAACTCCGGCCAGATCAAGGAATGGTACTTCGAAGGTGCGCTCGGCAAGAAGAAGGATGGATCCGCCATCAGCGGCTACCAGGCGGACAACCAGCACCGTCACATGTCCCACCTGCTTGGACTGTTCCCCGGTGATTTGATCACCATCGACAACTCCGAGTACATGGAGGCGGCCAAGACCTCGCTGAGGTACCGCTGCTTCAAGGGCAACGTGCTGCAGTCCAACACCGGCTGGGCCATTGGCCAGCGCATCAATTCGTGGGCTCGCACCGGCGACGGCAACACCACGTACCAGCTGGTCGAGCTGCAGCTCAAGAACGCGATGTATGCAAACCTGTTCGATTACCATGCGCCGTTCCAGATCGACGGCAACTTCGGCAACACCTCCGGTGTCGACGAAATGCTGCTGCAGTCCAACTCCACCTTCACCGACACCGACGGCAAGAAGTACGTGAACTACACGAACATCCTGCCCGCCCTGCCCGACGCCTGGGCGGACGGCTCGGTGAGCGGCCTCGTGGCCCGCGGCAACTTCACCGTCGGCACGACCTGGAAGAACGGCAAGGCCACCGAAGTCAAGCTGACCTCCAACAAGGGCAAGCAGGCGGCCGTCAAGATCACCGCCGGCGGCGCCCAGAACTACGAGGTCAAGAACGGTGACACCGCCGTGAACGCCAAGGTCGTGACCAACGCGGACGGCGCCTCGCTGCTCGTGTTCGATACCACCGCAGGCACCACGTACACGATCACGAAGAAGGCGAGCGCCAACGTGCCCGTCACCGGCGTGACCGTGACCGGCGCCAACACCGCCACCGCAGGCGACACCGTCACTCTGACGGCGACCGTCGCCCCGGCCAATGCGACCGACAAGTCCGTCACCTGGTCGACCTCCGACGCCGCCGTAGCTACGGTCAACGCCAACGGCGTGGTGACCACGAAGAAGGCCGGCAAGGTGACCATCACCGCCACGTCGAACGACGACAAGACGAAGTTCGGTTCCATCGAGATCACCGTCTCCGCCGCGACCGTGCCCGTCACCAGCGTCACCGTTGCCGGCGACGCCGCGATGACCGTCGATGGAGAGCAGACCCTGACGGCGACCGTCGCCCCGGCCAATGCGACCGACAAGACGGTCACGTGGAAGTCCTCCGACGCCACTGTGGCGACGGTTGACGCCAACGGCAAGGTCGTCGCGAAGAAGGCCGGCGAAGTGACGATCACCGCCACGGCCGGTGGCGTGTCCGGCACGCTGAAGATCACGGTGAGCGACAAGGCCCCGACCGTCATCCCGGTCCAGTCCGTGACCGTGACAGGCAAGCAGGAGTTCGTCGAAGGCGCCTCCACGACCCTGACGGCGACCGTCGCCCCGGCTGACGCGACCGACAAGACGGTCACGTGGAAGTCGAGCGACGAGTCCGTCGCCACGGTCGACAAGGACGGCGTCGTGACCGCCAAGAAGGCCGGCACGGTGACCATCACCGCCACGGCCGGTGGCGTGTCCGGCACGCTCCACATCACCGTGACGGCCAAGCCCGTCGAGACCGTCCCCGTCACCAGCGTGGAGGTCACCGTCGAGGCCGGCACCACCGTCTCCGTCGGCAAGACACTCCAGGCCACCGCGACCGTCAAGCCCGGCAACGCCACCAACAAGAAGGTGACGTGGAAGTCGAGCGACGAATCCATCGCGACGGTCGACGCCAACGGCGTCATCACCGCGAAGAAGGCCGGCAAGGTCGTCATCACGGCCACCTCGACCGACGGCACGGACAAGTCCGGCAGCGTCGAGATCACCGTCGCGGATGAGACCAAGCCGACGCCCGACCACAAGTCCGTCAAGGCCGATACCGGCGACGTGACCGCCGGCAAGACCGGTACGGTCACCGAGCCGAAGGACGTGGCGGGCTGGAAGAGCCGCTCCATCATCAAGCAAGGCAAGCTCGGCAAGGCCGAAATCGCCGACGGCACGCTCGTGTATGCGGCCGGCGACAAGACCGGTGACGACAGCTTCGTCGTGCAGTACACGATGGCCGACGACACGGTCATCGACGTGACCTACAGCGTCACGGTCAAGGCCGCCGAAACCGGCAAGAACGACGGCGACGGCAAGGGCGACGGTGTCGCGAAGACCGGCGCCGCCGTCGGCGCGCTCGCCGGCCTCGGCTTGATGCTGCTCGCCGTCGGAGTGAGCGTGGTGATGATTCGCCGCAAGCACTCCGCCTGATCCCCAGTCAGACCGGCCAGTCGTGACCGGTCGGCCTGACTGACTCTTTCTCCACCGTCCCCCGTCGGATAAACCCCGGCGGGGGACGGTGGCTTGTTGCGGCCGGTCTGCCGTCGCGCGCGGTGTGGCCTGCAGCCGGGTGCCGCACGTCACGCTCATGCGCGATACTGGAGACATGAAGATTTCCGCTGACTTCACGGTGATGCCCGACGACTTCGCCAAAGCCGCCGCGCCCGAATACCGCACCGACGGCGTGCCCGTCATCTCCTTCCCGTTCTATATCGACGAGATCGATCCCGCCGCCCGGTACCTGCACTGGGCGTTCACCGACCCCGACTCCATCCCGGTCTGCGGATTCGAATGGATTCACTGGACGGTCGCCAATCTGCCCATCGACGCGCTGATGTACGACTTCAACGATTCCCATGCACTGCAGATTCCGCCGGACTTCTCCCGGCAGCTGCCCTCCATGATTCCCGAGACCGTGCAGGGCCGCACGTCGGCCGCGAGCAAGCTGGTCGGCAGCACGAATCCGCAGGTGACGATGCGCTACAACGGGCCCCAGCCGCCCGACAAGGACCACGACTATTCGCTGCACGTGTGGGGCACCGCGAAGCCGTTGCCGGGTCTGAACCAAGGATTCTGGCTCAACGAGCTGTTCCACGCGCTGCGTGACATCGACCACGTCACCGATCAGGGTGTGATGTTCATCACCGGAAAAGCCTGAGGGCTGATGCCGTATACTCCCGTACGGAGTCATACACTCATGTGACAGGAGGCGCGCCGCGGATGCGCGCCGCAACGTGCACGCGACAGCGTGTGCACAGCAAGAAAGGACAGTACCGAATACTATGGCATGCACCACGATTCTGGTCGGCAAGGACGCCAGCTATGACGGTTCGACCATCATCGCCCGCAACGAGGATTCCGCCAACGGCGAATTCAACCCGAAGCGGTTCGTCGTCGTCAAGCCCGATGAACAGCCGCGCGAATACCGCAGCGTCATCAGCCACCTGACCATTGACCTGCCCGACGATCCGCTGCAGTACACCGCAGTGCCGAACGCCGACCTGAAGGAAGGCATCTGGGGCGAGGCCGGCGTCAACGAGGCGAACGTGGCCATGAGCGCCACCGAAACGCTGACCACCAACGAGCGCGTGCTCGGCGCCGACCCGTTTGTGGAATACCGGGCGGCACGCGGGCGGGAAGGTGACTCGGATTACGAGCCGGCCGTGCCCGGCGGCATCGGCGAGGAGGACTTCCTGACCATCGTGCTGCCGTACGTCACCACCGCGCGTGAGGGCGTGCAGCGGCTTGGCGACCTTCTTAAGGAATACGGCACCTATGAGATGAACGGTGTCGCGTTCTCGGACGCCGACGAGATTTGGTGGATGGAAACCGTCGGTGGCCATCACTGGATCGCCAAGCGCGTGCCCGACGAAGCGTATGTGACGATGCCGAATCAGCTCGGCATCGACGAATTCGACCTCGATGACGCCCTCGGTGAGCAGGAGAACCACATGTGCTCCGAGGATCTGGTCGAATTCATCGAGCGCAATCACCTTGATCTGGCCGTCGAATCGACGTCGCCGTTCAACCCGCGTGATGCCTTCGGCTCGCACTCCGACTCTGATCACGTGTACAACACGCCGCGCGCATGGGTCATGCAGCGGTTCCTCAACCCGTACGACGAGATGTGGGACGGCCCCGAGGCCGACCACCGCCCGGACAGCGACGACATCCCGTGGGCCCGTCAGCCCGAGCGCAAGGTGACGATCGAGGACGTAAAGTACGTGCTCAGCTCGCACTATCAGGGCACGCCGTTCGACCCGTACGGCCACCTCGGCGATGAGCACACACGCCACATGTACCGCCCGATCGGCATCAACCGCCAGAGCCAGCTGGCCGTCATGCAGATTCGCCCGTACCGTCCGCAGTCGGACCGCGCGATCCAGTGGATCGCCTACGGCTCCAACCCGTTCAACACGCTGGTGCCGTTCTACCCGAACGTCAACGAAACGCCGAAGTATCTGGAAGACACGACCACGCGCGTGACTTCCGAGAACTTCTACTGGGAGAACCGCATCATCGCCGCGCTGTGCGACGCGGCGTTCGCGGAGACCTCCAACGCCATCGAGCGCTATCAGGAGAAGACCGGCGCGATGGGTCACCGTTTGATCGCCGCCACCGACGAGCAGGTCGCGCGTCTGGGCGGTGCCGACGAGGCCGCGGCCGCCTTGGCCGACGCGGAGTTGGAGGCGGCGAACGCGGACGGCGACGTCGAGCCGATGGATCCCGAGGACATCATCGACGCGACCCGTAACGACGAGGTGCGCGACATCCTCGCTGCCGCCAACCAGACCATGGCCGACCAGCTCAAGACCGAGACCGACCAGCTGCTCGACACCGTGCTCTACACCGTGAGCATGAAGATGAAGAACGGCTTCAACCGCTCCGACAACTGATGCGCTGAGAGGCTCCCGGCCAAGCGTTTTCGGCCGCCAGCCGCTTCGACGGTAAGCAAGCGTCATACATCTACAGAAAGGTTCACCTACTGATGACTACTATCGAGGAGTTCACCAGCCAGTACGGGCTGGTCAAGAAGATCGACGCCTTCGGGTTTATGAAGTACCTGCACGACAATCCCGACGCGCCGCGCAAGCACGGCAAGGTCGTGCTCGTCACCGCCGATACGCCGCTCAAGGCGTCGCGCGGCGAGGGCAAGACCACGACGACGATCGCGCTGATCGATGCGCTGCGGGCTCGCGGCATCGACGCGGCCGCCGTGCTGCGCCAGCCGAGCATGGGCATCACCGCCGCCGGTTCCAAAGGCGGTGCCTCGGGCGGCGGCAAGGCTTCGCTGACCCACCCCGAGCTCATCGACTGGGGCCTGTGCGGTGAGATGGCCGCCATCGCCGCCGCGCAGAACCTGCTCGTCTCCTTCGCCGAGAAGGCTGTGGACGAGGGGCGTATCGACACGATCCTCGTGCCGCGCGTCTCCGAAGTGCCGTCCCGCTCGCTGCGTTCCATCACCGTGGACGCGGGCAAGAACAACGTCGCCGAGAAGGTCGTGCTCACCCCGACGTCCGAGCTGATGCAGATCGTCGTGCTGTCCCGTTCGATGGATGAGATCGGCGAGCGCGTGGCCGCGATGATCGCCGGCACGAAGGACGGCGAACCAGTCAAGTTCGGCGACTTCATCGACCTGTGGCGCATCACCGATATGCTCGCCGATGCGGTCAAGCCGGCGCTCACCGAGACGGTGAACGGCTCGCCGGTGTATGTGCATGGCGGCCCGTTCGCCAACGTGTCGATCGGCATCCCGACGCTGGTCTCCGTGGAGCTGGCGTGCGCCCTGCACGATGTGGTCATCGTCGAGGCCGGTTACGGCACCGACGCCGGAGCGCAGAAGTGGCTCGACATCGCCTGCCGCGAGTATGGCGCGCAGTGGCCGTCCGCGGCGGTCGTCGTGACCCGCGCCTCGACGTGGCGTGATGACCCGGAGCTGGCGTGGCGCTACCCGTTCCACGTGGACCGCTTGGAGAAGCTCGACATTCCGGCGTTCCCGCTGGTGAACCTGTGGGACGGCGAGGACGATCAGATTCCCGAACTGCGCGAGACCGCGGCCCGTCTGGAGCTGCGCGACCCCATCATCGGCAACCTGTATCGCGACGGCGGCGAGGGTCTGAGCGACCAGATCGACGCATTCGTCGATGTGCTGTCCAACACGTCGATGCCGTCCAAGCATGACAGCCACAAGGGCATGGCCCTGCTGGAGAACGTGAAGTGGGTGGCCGAGAACGCCTACGGCGTGCCGGCCAGCCGTGTGCTGCTCAAGGACGGTTTCCTGGATTCCCTGGGTGCTGCGGATGATCTGTGCAAGGCCGCCGGCATGTCGCTGGACGATCTGGCGCTGGTCGCCGTCAAGTCCCCGGCCACGATGACCGACAACGACCGCGCTCCGGAAGACGAGCGTACGGTCACCCTGAAGAAGGTCGAAGTGCACGCAGGCGCCGGGCTGGTTCACGTGAACCTCACCACGTCCCTGACCACCCCGATGCCCAAGATCGTCTGATTGCGGCAGAGGCGTACCGCCGGGGTGCCGGGGCACGCGTGCTGTGAGAGTGTGCGGCGGCGTGGCGTGCGGAATCATGCCGCACTCGCGCTGACCGCACACCGTGACTGCATCATCACAACCCCTTTCGGATTGTCGGCCGATCATACGGGCCGACTGGCCGCAAGGGGCTCTTTCATTTATATATCGGCAACCTGTGTGCCGCAGAAAAGGCGTCACTGTGTGCGTCCTCACACTCCGTGACGCACCCCCGCAACCCTTGCAAAATAAGGGTTTTGCGATTTACGTCACTGTGTGAGGGCTCGCAGCGTGACGGTGGTCGCACACAGTGACGCCATGCGCGACAATATAGCGGCGGATACCATCACACCTGAGCTCAGAAGTTACCGCCGTTCCAGCCCCAGTCGGTGGTGGCGGTGTAGCGGATGTAGGTGCGGTCCTCGGGGATGCCGAGCTCGCTGTTGAGCGCGGCCATGATCGACTTGGTCAGCTTCTCCCACGCAGAACCGGGCACGGAACGGCCGAACACATTGACCTCGACGTATGCGGCCGGGGCATCGTCGCTGCCGCCGAAGTAGATCGGCATATCATCCTCGAATGGGCACATCAGCCAGCCCTCGGACTTGCCGGGGACGGCCGTGATCGCCTTGCCGTAGGCGGCCTTCAGCGCCTCGCGCTGCTCGGGAGTGGTCTTGACGGATACGTGAGTGTGGATAACGGGCATGATTCCTCCTTGATTGGGTTCGTTCCCTATCCTAATCGGTTCCGCGGCGGGCGCGGGCTGTGCGGCCATGTGTGAAATCAGTGGCGGTTCAGGAAAACCGCGGTGTGAAGTCAGCGATATGTATTAGACAATCAATGTGAGGAAATTGATTGAACAGCTGATGAAGTTCGGTATTGTCGGTGTGGTCGCGTTCATCATCGACTGGGGTCTGATGAACATTCTGCTGATGACGCATATGCATAACGTGCTGGCCACGTCAATCTCGTTCTTCGTCTCGCTGATATTCAATTACTTGGCGAGCATGAAATTCGTGTTCAAGCACCGGCCGGACATGGCGCGCTGGATGGAGATCGCGATTTTCTTCGTGGCGGCGCTTATCGGCTGGTTCATGAACGAGGCGATCGTGTGGACCAGCACGTCGTGGATGCCGCATGATTCCATGTATTCCATGCACACGAAGTACGTGCTGTGGACGAATGTCGGCAAGCTGGTAGCCACGGTAGTGGTGATGATCTGGAACTTCGTGATCCGCAAGTGGCTGCTTGACGATACGCATACCAATGCGATGAACCGTTTGAGGAAGTCCGAGAACCGTTTGAGTCAGGAAGAGCTCGAAGCGAAGTGGGAGAACAGCTTCTCGCATCGGCTTGGCCTGTGGTCGCTCGCGCATACGCCGGAGGGCTGGCCGAAGTAGCGCGGTATGCGCTCTCAAAACTCGCAGATAGAGTGTGTTTTCCTTCAAAAATGCCTTGTATCCGCGAGTTTTGAGAGCGGCATCCGGCGTATCACACGCTGACTTCGGTCAGAGTCGGGGTTTCGGTGCTGGATTTGATCTGCCGGAAGCCGACGAAGGCGATGGCAAGCGAGGTGATCGCCAGCACGGTCGCCATCAGGAAGCCTCCATGCGATCCCATGTGATCGATGAAGACACCCGCGATGGCTGAGCCGGCTGACGAGCCGATCGAGTTCATCGCGCCCATCCACGCCACGCCTTCGGTGAATCGCGTGGGAGGCACCAGATGCAGCATCAGCTGATTGCCGTTGATCCACGTGGGTGCCTGGCAGACGCCGATCAGCAGGTAGATGATCATGATCACCCACAGATGCTTGGCGAACATGAACGTGCCCACGCCGAGATTCACCACGATGAGGCAGAAGTAGAAGCGCTTCCACAGCGGGATGGTCCAGTTCTTCGCGCCGTACACCAGTGCGCCGCATAGCGAGCTGAACGAGAAGCATGCGAACACGAAACCGGTGTATTGCTTCATGTTCGCTTCGGTGGCGAACGCGATGATCGAGATGTTTGACGCCGACTGGAACGCGCCAAGACTGAACCAGGTCACGCACACGGCGATCAGGCCCGGCCCCCAGATCGACTCCTTCTTGCCGGCGCGGGAATCGGCGATGGCTCGGTCGACGGCGGCCTGCACGGCCTGCTCATCGTCGCCGCGGGCCTCGGCCTCTCGGCGGGCGCGGTCGGCGGCGTCCCTCTCGCGCATCCTCTGCGCCTTGGCGGCCTCACGCTTGCGGTACTCCTCGCGGGTCAGACCGGCCTCTCGGGCCAGCTGGGTCTGTGATTTCGGCTCGGTCGTCAGCTCGGTCAGGAACATCAGCGCGCCGATGACGACGCACACGCCGGTGAACGAGAACGCCAGCAGGCCAGAAATCACCGCCAGCGTAGAAGCCAGCGGATTGCCGATGATCCACATGCATTCATCAAACACACCGGACAGCGAGAGTGCGCGGTCGGTGCGCTCCCGGTCTCCCTTGAGCATGGTCGTCCAGCGGGCGCGGCTCATCGCGCCCCACGGCGGAATCGCGGCGAGGAACGGCGTCAGGCAGTACAGCACCCATACCGGGGCGCGGTTGGTGATGCTGGTGGTCAGGGCGATGGCGGCGACGATCCAGACCAGGATCGTCGGAATCGACACCTGCCGCTGGCCGAACTTGTCGACCAGCTTGCCGAGCAGCGGGCTGGAGACCGCCAGCGCGATCGCCTGGATGGCGGTGAGCACGCCGGCCAGCGAGTAGTTGCCGTAGTAATGCTGTACGGAGATGGTGATGGTCATGCCGACCATGGGGAACGG
>ERZ810537.86-NODE-86-length-18399-cov-6.16638_pt1 | contig 18399 bp, 16 predicted proteins | sample MGYA00520329_ERZ810537 | MGnify/ENA primary metagenome ERZ810537 (study PRJEB31588, sample SAMN03398818) | human gut metagenome | study: EMG produced TPA metagenomics assembly of the PRJNA231909 data set (A prospective, longitudinal analysis of the... | reverse complement strand
CTTTCCACGCCGCATTGTGCCCTCATCATCGCCGCCTTTGCAGGCTCGATGGCGGCGATGGCCTTCGTGCTGGTGGTGGCCCGGCGGGTGCCGCGGATGAGCATCCTCGTCATCTGCGGCATCATGATCGGTTACATCTGCTCGGCTGTCACCGACATCGTGGTGACCTTCGCTCAGGACTCCAACATCGTCAATCTCCACAACTGGTCGATGGGCAGCTTTTCCGGCATGACCTGGGCCAACGTGGGTGCAGCGGCCTGCGTGGTGCTGCCCGCGCTGGCGGCGGCGTTTCTGCTCTCGAAGCCCATGGCGGCCTACCAGATGGGCGAGAGCTACGCCAAAAGCGTCGGCGTGCCGGTGCGGGCCTTCTCGACGGCCCTCGTGCTGCTGTCCAGCCTGCTTTCCGCCTGCGTGACGGCCTTTGCAGGCCCCATCTCCTTTGTGGGCATCGCGGTGCCGCATCTGGTCAAGAACCTGCTGGGCAGCGCAAAGCCCCTTTATGTCCTGCCGGGCTGCTGTCTGGGCGGGGCAGCGTTCTGTCTGCTCTGCGACCTCATCGCCCGCAGCCTGTTCGCGCCCACTGAGCTGTCCATCAGCTCGGTGACGGCGGTTTTCGGTGCGCCGGTGGTCATCTGGCTGCTGGTGCGCCGCCAGACACAGGAGGGCCGGGAATGAGCGATCCGAAATTCTACTGCCGCGCCGAGGACCTTGCCATCGGCTACGGCAAAACGCCCCTGATGGAGCACATCGGACTCGGCGTCGAGAAGGGGAGCATCCTCACCCTCATCGGCCCCAACGGCGCGGGCAAATCCACCCTGCTCAAGACGCTGGCAGCGCAGCTGGCCCCCCAGGGGGGCGCTGTCCTGCTGGACGGCAAAGATCTCGCGGACTGCTCCGGCCCGGAGCGCGCCCGCAAAATGGCTCTGATGGTGCCCCACACCCGCCGCACCGAGCTGACCACCTGCTTCGAGATGGCGTCCGCCGGGCGCTACCCCTACACGGGGCGGCTGGGTGTCCTCTCGGCAGAAGATAAGCGCCAGGTCCATGCCGCGCTGGCCCTCGTGGGGGCCGAGGCGCTGGCGGGCCGGGACTTCAACCGCATCAGCGACGGCCAGCGCCAGCGCGTCCTGCTGGCCCGGGCCATCTGCCAGCAGCCGGAGCTGATATTATTGGACGAGCCTACGTCTTTCCTTGACATCAAGGGAAAGGCCGAATTGCTGGCCATCCTGAAAAGCCTCGCCCGCGACAAGAAGATGGCCGTCATCCTGAGCCTCCACGAGCTGGAGCTGGCGCAGAAAGTTTCCGACAAGGTCGTCTGCGTCTCGGCGGCGGGCGTCTCGGACGTCATGACGCCGGAAAAGGCCTTTGCCCGGGAAAACATCTGCAAAATTTATGCTCTGACCGATGAGCAGTACGCATTCCTCTACGGTGAGGCAAAAGCGCCGGAGGAAAAGCGCCCGCTCTTTGAGCACTACGTCCGCAGCGGCCAGAAGCTCCTGCGCTGCGGCTACACCACCGGCACCTGTGCGGCGCTGGGCGCGGCGGGCGCGGCACGGCTGCTGCTCACCGGCCGCACCCCCGAGACGGTGGCCCTCCGCACCCCGAAGGGCATCGTGGTGGAGGTGGAGCCCATCTTCTGCCGCCTGTCCGGCGAGGGGGCCGAGTGCGCCATCCGGAAGGACGGCGGCGACGATGTGGACGTGACCACCGGTCTGCCGGTCATCGCCGGTGTCGCCCTCCGACCCGAGCTGTCCGGCGAGGTGCGCATCCACGGCGGTGAGGGCGTGGGCCGGGTGACAAAGCCCGGTCTCGACCAGCCTGTGGGCGAAGCTGCCATCAACCACGTCCCCCGGGCCATGATAAAGGAAGCGCTGGAAAAGGAGGCCGAATCTGCCGGGTACGCGGGCGGCTTTGACGTCACCATCTCCATCGAGGGCGGGGCTGAGACGGCGAAGCGCACCTTCAACCCCCACATGGGCGTGGAAGGGGGCCTCAGCGTCCTCGGCACCAGCGGCATCGTCGAGCCCATGAGCCAGCAGGCCATCCTCGACACCATCCAGCTGGAAATGGGGCAGGCGGCGCTTCGGGCGGTCAGCCCCCGGCGGCTCATCCTTGCCCCGGGCAACTACGGCCTCGACTATCTCCACGAGAAGATGCCCGCCCTCAAGAATATCCCGGTGGTCAAGACCTCGAACTTCATCGGGGATACGATGGATATGGCGGCGGCATCCCACTTCGAAGAGGTGGTGCTGGTGGGCCACATCGGCAAGCTGGTCAAGCTGGCGGGCGGCGTCATGAACACCCACTCCCGCACAGCCGACTGCCGCACCGAGCTGCTCTGCGCCCACGCCGCCCTCTGCGACGCGTCCCGGGACGTCTGCGCGGCCCTGATGAACGCGGCCACCACCGACGCCTGCATGGAGATCTTAGACAAAGCAGAGATGAGAGAGCCGGTGCTGTCCAGCCTGCTGGACGCCATCCAGCTCCACCTCGACCGCCGCGCCGCCGGGGCGTTCCGGGTGGGCGCGGTGCTCTTCTCGAATCAATACGGCCCGCTGGGCCAGACCAGAACTGCAAAGGAGCTGCTGGACGAATGGAAAAACGGATAGGCACTTTTTACGGCGTCAGCGTCGGCCCGGGCAACCCGGAGCTCATGACTCTGCAGGCTGTCCGCCGCCTCGAAAACTGTCCGGTCATCGCCGCGCCCCAGACCCCGAAGGGCGGGATGCTGGCGCTGGACATCGCAAAAGGTGCGGTGGATCTGAGCGGCAAGACCATCCTGCCGCTGCGCTTCGCCATGAGCCTTGACCCGGCGGTGCAGAAAGCCGCCCACATCGAGGCGGCCCGGGCCGTGAAAGAATATCTCGACGCCGGGCAGGATGTCGCCATGCTCAACCTCGGCGACCTGTCCGTCTACGCCACCTTCGGTTATTTACAGGAGATCCTGGAGGCCGAGGGCTGCAAGACCGTGATGCTCCCCGGCGTGACGAGCTTCTGCGCCGCTGCGGCCCGGCTGGGCCAGTCCCTGACGGGCGGCATGGAGCAGCCGCTGACCATCGCCCCGGGGCGCTGCGCCGCTGAGGTGCTGGCCGCACCGGGCGCGAAAGTGCTGATGAAATCGGGCCGTCAGCTGCCCGAGACGCTGGCCGCGCTGGCCGACGCCGGGCTTCTCAGCCGGAGCGCGATGGTCTGTAACTGCGGCCTGCCGAACGAGGAGGTCTGGCCCGACCTGACCGGTTACGACCCGGCCCGGTCGGCGGGCTATTTCGCAACGATCTTGGTGAAGGAGGGGTAAGATATGGTCCATTTTGTAGGAGCCGGGCCGGGCGCGCCCGACCTCATCACCCGGCGGGGCGCGGCCCTGCTGGCCGATGCCGACTGCATCATCTACGCGGGCAGTCTCGTCAACCCGGCCCTGCTGGGGTTGGCGAAGCCCGGCTGTGCCATCTATAACAGCGCCGAGATGACGCTGGAACAGGTGCTGGACACCATCCGCGCCGCCGAAAAGGCCGGAGGCACCACGGTCCGCCTCCACACCGGCGACCCCTGCCTCTACGGGGCCATCCGGGAGCAGATGGACGCGCTGGACGCCGACGGCATCCCCTACGATGACACACCGGGCGTGTCCAGCTTCTGCGGCGCGGCGGCGGCACTCTGTGCCGAGTACACCCTGCCCAACGTGAGCCAGACCGTCATCATCACCCGGATGGAGGGCCGCACTCCTGTCCCTGAGGCCGAACAGCTGGCAAAGCTGGCCGCTCACGGGGCTACCATGGTCATCTTCCTCTCCATCGGGCTGGTGGACAAAGTCCGGCAGGCCCTTCTCGAGAGCGGCGGCTACCGCCCCGATACCCCTGCCGCTGTGGTCTATAAGGCCACCTGGCCCGAGCAGAAGGTGGTGCGCTGCACCGTCTCCACACTGGCCGAGGAGACCCGCAAAAACGGCATCACCAAGACCGCCCTCATCGTCGTGGGCGACTTTCTGGGCGAAAACTACGGGCGCAGCAAGCTCTACGACCCCGCCTTTACCACCGAGTTCCGGCAGGGGACGGAGGCCGGGCAGTGAGCCGGGCATATCTGGCTTTCACCGCAAAGGGCGAGGCTCTGGCCCATCGGCTGGCGGAAGCTCTGCCCGGCGGCGTGAGCCGCTGCGGCGGAGACGTGACCCTGAAAGGCTGGACGGCGGAGCATTTTGCACAGGATGAGGCCCTGATTTTTGTGGGAGCTGTGGGCATCGCGGTGCGGGCCATCGCGCCCCACTGCAGGAGCAAGGCCGCCGACCCGGCGGTGGTGGTCGTGGACGAGGGCGGGAACTTTGCCGTGCCGCTCCTGTCGGGCCATCTGGGCGGTGCCAACGCGCTGGCCCGGGCGCTGGCAAAAGCGTGCGGCGCGGTGCCGGTCATCACGACAGCCACCGACGTCAACGGCCTCTTCGCCGTGGACCTCTGGGCCAAGGCCCAGAACTGCGCTGTCCTTGAGCCGGAGCGCATCAAGCGGGTCAGCGGCACCCTGCTGGCCGGGCAGACGGTCCGGTGCTGGTCGCCGTGGCCGGTGGCGGGGGAGCCCCCCGCCGGCGTGGAAAAGGCTGACCCACCCGAAGCCGCCGACTTCGCCCTGACCCTCACGCCGCAGGGCGGGGCGCTCCACCTCGTACCCCGCATCGGGGTGCTGGGGGTGGGGTGCCGCCGCGGCACGACGGCCCAGCAGCTGGAAGAAGCCTTCGCGGCGTTTTGTGCCGCGTCCGGCCTCAGCCCGGCGGCGGTCTGCGCCGCCGCCAGCATCGACCTGAAAAAAGATGAGCCGGGGCTTGCAGTGTTCTGCAAAGCCCACGGCTGGCCCATCACGTTCTATCCGGCCGACGAGCTGCGGGCCGTGCCGGGACAGTTCACCCCGTCGGCCTTTGTGGCAAGTGTCACCGGCGTGGACAACGTCTGTGAGCGCTCGGCGGTAAAAGCCTCGGGCGGGACGCTCCTTCTGCCCAAAACGGCAGGCGGCGGCGTGACGCTGGCGCTGGCCATCCGCCCCTTTGCACCCGATTGGAGGACAGAGCAATGAGTGAGAGTAAAAAGACCGTGTTCGTCGTGGGGCTTGGCCCCGGCGGCGGACAGTTTCTGACCGTGCAGGCGCAGAGCGCCTTGCAGCAGGCCGAGGTGTTGTGCGGCTATACGGTCTACATCGACCTTGTGCGCCCCCTCTACCCGGAAAAAGAGTGCTACGCCACCGGCATGACCCGGGAGCTCGACCGCTGCCGCTGGGCGCTGGACACCGCCCGGGCGGGCCGGGACGTGGCGCTGGTCTGCTCCGGCGACGCCGGGGTCTACGGCATGGCCAGCCCGCTGCTGGAGCTGGCCGAAGAGTACCCGGACGTCAATGTGGAGGTCGTCCCCGGCCTGACCGCCGCCCTCAGCGGCGGGGCGGTGCTGGGCGCCCCGCTGGCCCACGATTTCTGCGTCATCTCGCTGTCGGACCGTCTCACGCCGTGGGAGGTCATCGAAAAGCGGCTGGCCTGCGCCGCCCAGGGCGATTTCGCGCTGGCGCTGTACAATCCCTCCTCCAAGGGCCGCCCGGACTATCTGCGCCGGGCCGTGGACATCCTGCTGGCGAACGGCAAAGCCCCGGACACCCTCTGCGGTTCTGTGCGGAACATCGGCCGGGAAGGGCAGGAAAAGCACATCCTGCCCCTCAGCCAGCTCCGGGACACCGAGGTGGATATGTTCACCACCGTCTTTGTGGGCAACGCCGCCACCCGCGCGCTGAGTGGGCGGATGGTCACGCCGAGGGGGTACCGCCGATGAACGTCGTCGTTTTCAGCGGCACCACCGAGGGGAGGGAGCTTTCCCGCCAGCTGGCGGCGCTGGGCATCGAAGTCACCGTCAGCGTGGCCACCCCGCTGGGACAGGAAGAGCAGGGGAGCACCCCCGGCGTCACCGTCCGGTGCGGGCGGCTCCTGCCCGATGAGATGGCCGCGCTCTTGGGGGATGCCGCCCTCTGCATCGACGCCACCCACCCCTACGCGGTGGAGGCGACCAAAAACATCAAAGCAGCGGCAGAGAAGGCCGGGGTGGAATATCTCCGCCTGCTGCGCCCGGCCAGTCCGCTGCCGGAAAACTGTCTCGTCTTTGAGAGCGCAAAGCAGGCAGCCGAGGCGCTGGCTGCAGAAGAGGGGAATCTTCTGCTGGCCACCGGGGCCAAGGAGCTGGCGCAGTTTGCGGCCATCCCGCCCGAGCGGCTCTACCCCCGCGTCCTGCCCACGCTGGAAAGCATCGCGGCCTGCGAGGCGGCGAACATCCCCCACCGCAACATCATCGCCATGCAGGGCCCCTTCAGCTTTGCCCTCAATCAGGCCATGATGGAGCAGTTCCATATCCGCTGGCTCGTCACAAAGGACGGCGGCGCAGCCGGAGGCTTCGACGAAAAAGCCGCCGCCGCCTCTGCCGCCGGGGCGCAGCTGGTAGTCATCCGCCGCCCGCCCGAGCAGGGCGAGACGGCTTCCGAGGTGCTGAAACGCTGCAAGGAGATGATAAGATGAACGTGACACTCATTGGCATGGGCTCCGGCCAGCCGGAGAACCTGACCCTTCAGGGTCTGGCCGCACTGCGGCAGGCCGACCTCATCCTGGGCGCACGGCGTCTGCTGGCAGTTCTGCCTGCCGGCTGTACCGAGAACCGCGCCGCCGCCTACCGCCCCGACGAGGTGGCAGAGCTGCTGCAGACCTCCGGCGCAGAGAACGCCGTGCTGGTCTACAGCGGCGACACCGGCTTTTACTCCGGCGCGTCCTCCATGATGGAAAAGCTGGAGGCCCTCGGCGTCCGCGCCCGGGTGCTGCCCGGCCTTTCCAGCATCCAGCTGCTGGCGGCGGCGCTGGGCCGTCCGTGGCAGGGGTGGAACCTTGTTTCGGCCCATGGCCGCACCTGTGACCCGGTGGCCGAGTGTATGCAGGGCAGACCCACCTTCTTCCTCACCGGCGGCAGCGAAGACCCCGCCACCCTCTGCGCCCAGCTGACGGCAGAGGGCTTCGGGGACGTGCAGGGCGTTGTGGGCCAGTGCCTCGGCACGCCGGAAGAAAAGCTTTTCTGCGGCAGCGTCAAGGAGCTGGCCGCAGGCCGCTTCAACAGCCTGAGCGTCCTTCTCGTGGAGGCGGCGGAGGTGCTGCCCCGCCGCGCCCCGGGCCTGCCGGACGAAGCCTTCGAGCGGGGCGACGTTCCCATGACCAAGCAGGAAGTCCGGGCCGCTGTGCTGGCGAAGCTGGCCGTCCGCCCGGAAGACATCCTGTGGGACGTGGGGGCCGGGACGGGCAGCGTCAGCGTGGAGCTGGCATTGGCCGCGCCCCGGGGCCGGGTCTACGCGGTGGAGTGCAGGCCGGAGGGCTGTGCGCTCATCAAAGCCAACCGCGAAAAATTCAGGACCCGGAACCTCGTCCTCGTGGAGGGGCTTGCCCCCGCCGCCCTTTCGGACCTGCCCGCGCCGGACGCTGTCTTCATCGGCGGCAGCAAGGGCAGCCTTGCCGCCATCGTGGACGCCGCGCTGGATAAGAACCCCGACGCCCGCATCTGTGTGTCGGCCATCGCCCTTGAGACGCTTTCGGCGGCGGTGGCCGCGCTGACGGCCAAAGGCCGGACTGTGCAGGTGAGCCAGATCGCCGTCAGCCGGGCAAAAGCCGTGGGCGGGCTGCACCTCATGATGGCCCAGAACCCCATCTACCTCATCACAGGAGAATGACATGATACAGTTTCTGCTGGCGGCGCCCCGCTCGGGCAGCGGCAAGACCACCATGACCTGCGCCCTGCTCATGGCGCTGAAGCGGCGGGGCTGTGCGCCCTGCGCCTTCAAGAGCGGGCCGGACTACATCGACCCCATGTTCCACCGGGCCGTGCTGGGGGTGGAGAGCCGCAGCCTCGACCTCTTTTTCTCTGCGCCCGAGACGGTGCGCACCCTCTACGCGAGGGGTACCGCCGGACACGGTGCGGCGGTGTGCGAGGGGGCTATGGGCTTTTATGACGGCCTCGGGGGCGTGAGCGACAGGGCCAGCGCGTGGCATCTGGCCGATACGCTGGGCCTGCCGGTGCTGCTGGTGGCAGAGCCGAAGGGTCAGAGCCTGACGCTGGCCGCAGAGCTGAAGGGACTCAACAGCTTCCGCACTCCCAGCCACATCGCAGGCATCCTGCTGAACAACTGCACGGCCCGGATGCACGCTCTGCTGGCCCCGATGCTGGAAAAAGAGACGAGCCTGCCGGTGCTGGGCTTTCTGCCGAAACTCCCGGAGGCCGTCATCGGTTCCCGCCATCTGGGCCTCTACACGGCGGCGGAAGTGGAAAATTTACAGCAGAAGCTGGCCCTTCTGGCCGACGCGGCGGAGGAGCACATCGACTGGCCCCGCCTGCTGGCCCTCTGCGAAAAGGAGCCGCCCGCCCTGCCGGTGCAGCCGGAGACGCCTCCGACCCGCGTCCGCATCGCCGTGGCGCAGGACGAGGCGTTCTGCTTTACCTACGCCGAGACGCTGGAGGCCTTCCGGGACGCCGGGGCAGAGGTGGTCTTTTTCAGCCCCCTCCGCGACACGGCTCTGCCGGAAAACATCGGCGGGCTGTATCTGCCCGGCGGCTACCCGGAACTTCACGCAAAAGAATTGAGTGGAAATACCTCGCTTCTGCGCAAGATAAAGCAAAAGATCGAGTCCGGTCTGCCCACAGCGGCCGAGTGCGGGGGCTTCCTCTATCTGGGGCAGAGCCTCACGGACGCCGAGGGGCAGAGCTGGCCGATGGCGGGCGTTCTGCCGGGCAAAGCAAAAGATGCCGGACGTCTCGTCCGCTTCGGCTATGCCGCGCTGAGCGCAGACTCGGACAGTATGCTCTTCCGGGCCGGGGAGAGCTTTCCCATCCACGAATTCCACCACTGGGATTCCACCGCCAACGGCACGGCCCTCGCGGCAAAAAAGCCGGTGGGCGGCGCGGCGTGGCGGTGCGGATCTGTAAACGAGCATTTCTATGCGGGCTTCCCGCATTTGTACTGGGCGGGTACGCCCCTGCCGCAGCGCTTTGCCGCCGCGGCTGAAAATTACAGGAGAGACCATGACTGAGACAGAACTCGCCGCCCTCTGTGCGGCCATCACGCCGCCGGACGAAGCCGCCCGGGCGGCGGCGCACGCCCACTGGGCCAGCCTTGCAAAGCCGCTGGGCGGGCTGGGCGGATTGGAAACGACCATCGAGGACGCCGCCGCCCTCACCGGCAGTGCAAAGCTGGATATTTCCCGCCGGGCGGTGCTGGTGCTCTGCGCCGATAACGGTGTGGTGGCCCAGGGCGTCAGCCAGACCGACAGCAGCGTGACCCACGCCGTGGCTGAGAACCTCGCCGCCCGCCGCACCAGCGTCTGCCGGATGGCACAGACCGCCCGGTGCGAGGTGGTGCCGGTGGATATGGGCATCGCGGGCGACCCGGTCCCGGGCGTCCTCGACTGCCGCATCGCCCCCGGCACAGCAGACTTCACCCTCGGCCCGGCCATGAGCCGGGAGCAGGCCGTGGAGGCCATCGGCAGGGGCATCCGGCTGGTGCAGGAGCAGAAGGAGGCGGGCGTCGGCCTGCTGGCTACCGGTGAGATGGGCATCGGCAACACCACGACGTCCAGCGCCGTGGCCGCTGTGCTGCTGGGCCAGCCCGTCGAAGGGATGACGGGCCGGGGCGCGGGCCTTTCGGACGAGGGTCTTGCCCGGAAGATCGACGCCATCCATCGCGGCATCGCAAAAAATCAGCCCGACTCTGCCGATGCACTGGACGTGCTGGCAAAGCTGGGCGGTTTCGATATTGCCGGGCTCTGCGGCGTCTTCCTCGGCGGGGCGCTGGAAGGTGTGCCGATGCTGGCCGACGGCTTTATCAGCTGTGTGGCGGCGCTCTGCGCTGTCCGGCTCTGCCCGCCGGCGGCCAAGGCTGTTTTTGCAAGCCACTGCTCCACCGAACCGGCCGCAAAGCTGGTGCTGGACGCGCTGAACAAAAAAGCCCTCATCACGGCGGGCCTGCATCTGGGCGAAGGCACCGGCGCGGTGGCCGCCATCCCGCTGTGGGACATGGCGCTGGCCGTCTACGATGGCTGTTATTCCTTTGAAGAGGGCGGCATCGAAGCCTACACGCCGCAGGGGGGTGCGGGATGCTGACGCTGGTGCTCGGCGGCGCGGCCAGCGGCAAAAGCGCCTGCGCCGAGAGCCTTGTGCTCAAGACCGGCCTGCCCCGCTATTACCTCGCCACCATGCAGGTCTGGGATGCCGAGTGCGCCGCCCGGGTGGAAAAGCACCGGAAAATGCGGGCGCAAAAGCAGTTCGAAACGCTGGAATGCCCGCTCCACCTCGACCGTCTGGCTCTGCCCGGCCGGGGAACCGTCCTGCTGGAAGACCTCGGCAACCTCGTCGCCAACGAGCTTTACAGCCCCGGCGGGGCGGGAAAGCACACCGCCGAGGCCGTTTTGGCCGGGCTGGAACGCCTCGCCGCCGGGTGCGATGACCTTATCGTCGTATCGAACGAGGTGTTCAGCGGCGGTGCCGACTACGCGGGCGACACCGACCAGTATCTACTGGCGCTGGCGCAGGTGAACAACGCCTTCGCCGCCCGGGCGGACAACGTCTGCCGGGTGGTCTGCGGCCTGCCGGTGTACTACAAAGGGGGAGAAAAGCTGTGACTGTTTTGCAGACCATCGCGGTGGCCTTTGCGATGTTTTCGGCCCTGCCGGTGCCGCAGTTCGAGTGGAACGAAAAAAATATGCGGTACGCCATGTGTGCCTTCCCCCTCATCGGGCTGGTGTGCGGCGGGCTGTGGTGCCTCTGCGGCGTCCTGCCCCTGCCGGAGCTGGCCCGGGCGGCGGCGTTCTGCCTCGTGCCGGTGGCCGTCACCGGCGGCATCCATCTCGACGGCTACGCCGACACCTCCGACGCCCTCTCGAGCTACGGCGACCGCGAAAAAAAGCTTGAGATCCTGAAAGACTCCCACTGTGGGGCCTTCGCTGTCATCCGGCTGTGCTGCTACTTTGCGGCTTACTTCGGCCTCTGCGGCAGTGTGCGGTTCACGCCCCGGGCGGGCCTGTGCTGGACGCTGGCGCTGGTGCTGGAGCGGGCGCTGTCGGGCTTTGCCGTGGCGGCGTTCCCGCTGGCGAAGGACACCGGCCTCGCCCATACTTTTGCCACAGCGGCCGACAGGCAGACCGTCCGCCGCTTCCTCTGCGGCCTGTCGGTTCTGCTCGTCCTGGCGCTGACGGCGCTGGGCGGCGGCGGGCTGGCGGCGGCGGCGCTTCTGGCGCTGTGGCGCTATGATTCCGTGGCAAAAAAGCAGTTTGGCGGCATCACCGGCGACCTGGCCGGGTGGTTTTTACAGCGAGCCGAGCTGTGGATGCTGGCGGCGCTGGCCGTCAGCCAGTGGGGAGGAGTGCTGTAAATGATGTTCATCACAGGGCCGCTCTACAGCGGCAAGCGCACCTTTGCGCGGAACTTCCGGGGCAGCGTCATCGCCGATGTGCAGGACGCCGCCGCCGAGACTCAGACCCCGGAGCAGCTCGAAACGCTGGCCCGGGAGCTGGCGGAATATGATATTGTCATCGCCACCGAGGTCGGCGGCGGTGTTGTCCCGATGGATGCTGAGGAGCGCGCCGGGCGGGAGGCCGCCGGACGGCTGGCCTGCCTGCTGGCAGAGCGCGCCGACTGCGTGGTGCAGATGTTCTGCGGCATCCCGACGGTATTGAAAGGAGAATTACCCCAATGTTGATCTATCTGCTGCGTCACGGCCTGACCGAATACAACGCCCAGAAGCGCTATCAGGGCCAGCGCGACATCCCGCTCTCGGCGGAGGGCCTGAGCCAGCTGCGCCGGGCCGACATCGACCCGAAGGTGGTCTATATCACCCCGCTGCAGCGGACGGCCCAGACGGCCCGGGTGCTCTTCCCGGAGGCAGAGCTTGTGGTCGTGAAGGACCTGCAGGAGATGTGCTTCGGCAGCTTCGAGGGCAAAAACTACGTCGAGATGGAGCACGACGCCGATTATCAGGCGTGGGTGCAGGCCAACTGCGAGAGCAAATGCCCCGACGGTGAGCGGAAGGACGACTTCTCGAACCGTATCTGCAATGCCTTCTCTGCTCTGGTGGACAAGGCGCTGGCCGACGGCGAAGAGCTGCTGGTCATCCTGGCTCACGGCGGCACCCAGATGGCGGCGATGGAGCGGTACGCCCTGCCCAGGCGCGATTATTATGCGTGGTGCGGCCCCAACGCGGGCGGCTATGTGCTGGACGCCGCCGACTGGGCCGAGAAGCGCCAGCTCCGCCTCGTGAAGACCGTGCAGTACACGAAAGACGCGGAGGCCGGCGTATGATGACCGCCTGGGCTGTGCTGGGAGGCTTCGTGCTGGATGCCATTTTCGGCGACCCGGCGTGGCTGCCCCACCCGGTGGTGTACATGGGAAAAGCCATCTCCCGGCTGGAAAAATTCCTCCGCGCCCGCCTGCCCAAAACGCCTCAGGGCGAGCTGCTGGGCGGCGCGGTGCTGGCGTTCTGCCTGCCGGTGGGGACGCTGCTGTTCACGGGCCTTGTCTGCTGGGGAGCGGCGATGCTTCACCCGCTGCTGGGGCTTGCCGTCCAGATGTTCTGGTGCGGGCAGGCGCTGGCCGCGAAGGGACTGGCGCAGGAGAGCACGAATGTCTACCGTGAACTGGTAAAAGACGACCTGCCCGCCGCCCGGAAGGCGGTGAGCCGCATCGTGGGCCGCGACACGGAAGCCTTGACCGCCGAGGGCGTGACCCGAGCGGCGGTGGAGACGGTGGCCGAAAACGCCAGCGACGGCGTCATTGCGCCTTTGCTTTATATGCTGCTGGGCGGTGCGCCGCTGGCTCTGACCTACAAGGCCATCAACACCATGGACAGTATGCTGGGCTACAAAAACGAAAAATATCTCTACTTTGGCCGTGCCGCTGCAAAACTGGACGATGTGGCGAACTATATCCCGAGCCGTCTGGCGGCGCTGCTCTGGATCATGGCGGCGGCGTTCACCCGCAATGACGCCAAGGGCGCATGGCGCATCTGGCGACGGGACCGCCGCAATCACGCCAGCCCCAACAGCGCTCAGACCGAGAGCGCCTGCGCGGGCGCGCTGGGCGTCCAGCTGGCCGGGCCGGCCTACTATTTCGGCGAGTATTACCCGAAACCCACCATCGGCGACCCGCTGCGGCCCATCGAGCCGGAGGACATCCTGCGGGCCGATCGGATGATGTACGCCGAAAGCCTGCTGGCGCTTGCCGCCGGGCTGGCACTGCGAATTTTTGCTGCATAAAAGGGGGAGAAGAACATGGAACTGGTCCACGGCGGTGACTGGATGGGCTACCGCGAACGCTTTGGCCGGGACGCGCTGGATTTTTCGGCGAACGTCAGCCCACTCGGTCTGCCCGAAGGGGTGGCGCAGGCCATCCGGGACGCTCTGCCTCTGGCCGACCGCTACCCCGACCCCCTCTGCCGCACCCTGCGGGCGGCGCTGAGCCGGGCCGAGGGTGTGCCGCAGGAGCGTATCCTCTGCGGCAACGGCGCAGCGGACCTCATCTTCCGGCTGGTCTGGGCCGTAAAGCCCCATAAGGCGCTGGTGACAGCCCCGACTTTTGCCGAGTACGCCTCTGCTTTGGACACGGTGGGGTGCGAAGTGAAACGCTTCTTCCTCGATGAAACGAATGATTTCGCTCCGACGGACGCCCTCGTGGACGCCGTGGACGAGAGCATCGACATGGTGTTCCTCTGCCAGCCGAACAACCCGACGGGGCAGCTGGCCTCACCCGAACTGGTGAAAAAGCTGCTGCGCCGGTGCGGGGAGTGCCGCACGATTTTGGCCGTAGATGAGTGCTTTCTGGACTTTCTGCCCGACGCCGACGGGTGGACCGCGAAGCCTCTGCTGGAAAGTGGGAACATCGTCATCCTGAAAGCCTTCACCAAGCTCTACGGCATGGCCGGCGTCCGGCTGGGTTACTGCCTCTGCGGCGACGAAACGCTTCTGGAAAAAATGCAGACAGCGGGCCAGCCGTGGGCCGTATCCAGTCTGGCCCAGGCGGCAGGCGTCGCGGCCCTGAAAGAAACCGCTTATGTGGACGAGGTGCGCGCCCTCATCGCCCGGCAGCGGCCCGTTCTGACGGCGGGCCTGCGGGCGCTGGGTCTGCGGGTCATCGACGGAAAGGCGAACTATCTGCTCTTCCGCGCACCCGCCGACCTGAACGAGAGGCTTCGCCCTCTGGGAACACAGGTGCGTAGCTGCGAGAATTATCCGGGCCTCGGGCCGGAGTGGTACCGTACGGCGGTGCGCACGGCCTCCGAGAACGCCCGGCTGCTGGAACTTATGAAAGAGGTGCTGGGATGAGCAGGGCAAAATGCATCATGGTGCAGGGTACGATGAGCGGTGCAGGCAAAAGTCTGCTCTGCGCTGCGCTCTGCCGCATTTTTGCGCAGGACGGCCTGCGCACCGTGCCGTTCAAGAGCCAGAACATGGCCCTGAACAGCTTCGTCACCAAAGACGGCCTCGAGATGGGCCGGGCGCAGGTGGTGCAGGCGCAGGCCGCCGGTGTCGAGCCGGACGTGCGGATGAACCCCATCCTCCTGAAGCCCAGCAGTGACGTGGGCAGTCAGGTCATCGTCAACGGCGAGGTGCGGGGCCAGATGAAAGCGTCGGAGTATTTCCGCACGAAACGGCAGCTGGTGCCGGACATCCTGAAGGCATATGACAGCCTCGCCGAGGAGGCTGACGTCATTGTCATCGAGGGCGCGGGCAGCCCGGCAGAGATCAACCTCAAGAGCGAGGACATCGTGAACATGGGCCTCGCCGAGATGGTGGACGCGCCGGTGCTTCTGGTGGGCGACATCGACCGGGGCGGCGTGTTCGCCCAGCTATACGGCACGGTGGAGCTGCTGGAAGAAAAAGAACGCCGGCGCATCAAGGGGCTCGTCATCAATAAATTCCGTGGAGACGTAGAAATTCTGCGCCCCGGCCTTTCGATGCTGGAAGAAAAGACCCATCTGCCCGTAGTGGGCGTCGTGCCGTACCTGAAGGTGGACATCGAGGACGAGGACTCCCTGAGCCAGCGCCTCGAGATGCGGGACGGCAAAAAGCCGCTGGATGCGGCGATCATCCGTCTGCCGCATCTGTCCAATTTTACGGACTTCATGCCGCTGGAACAGCACCCGCTGCTGGGTGTGCGGTATGTTTCGAACGCTCATGAGCTGGGCGCACCCGACCTCATCCTGCTGCCGGGTACGAAAAACACGGTGGACGACCTGCTCTGGCTGCGGCAGTGCGGGCTGGAAACGGCTCTGCTCAAGCTGGCCGCGAAGGGCACGCCGGTGCTGGGCGTCTGCGGCGGCTACCAGATGCTGGGCCAGACCCTCGACGACCCCACCGGCAGCGAGAGCGGCCGGCCGCAGACTCTGCGGGGGCTGGGTCTGCTGCCCACCCGGACCGTGTTCAGCGAGCAGAAGCGCCGCGCACAGGTCAAAGCGACCGTCGCCGCCGCCCCCTTTGCGGGTGCAGAGCTGGAAGGCTACGAGATTCACACCGGCGTGACCGAGGCGGAGGGCGAACCCTTCGCCCACTACGCCGACGGAGGCCGGGAAGGCTGTGTGCAGGGCAATGTGTTCGGCACCTACCTCCACGGCCTGTTCGACACCGGCACGCTGACCGAGGCGCTGGCGGGCTGGCTCTGCCGCCGGAAGGGCATCGACCCCTCCGACGCGGCCCTCATCCCGATGGAAGAGTACCGCCGCCAGCAGTTCGACATCCTGGCCGACGGCGTGCGCGGGGCGCTGGATATGGACGCGGTGTATGCCGCGATGGGAATGGAGAGGCGCTGAATGGAACAGGGACTTTTGCATCTGTACTGGGGCGACGGAAAGGGAAAGACCACTGCTGCAATGGGTCTTGCGCTCCGTGCGCTGGGGTCCGGGAAGCGGGTGGTCATCGTCCAGTTTTTGAAGGGCGGGAACAGCGGCGAGATCCCGCTTCTGGCCCAGCTTGGCGCGGAGATCTACCGGGGCAAGGCCGGGCAGAAATTCGTCTTCCAGATGACGCCGGAGGAAAAGGCCGTGACCCGGGAACTGCAAAACCAGAACCTCGCCGCCGCCATGGCACAGCCTGCCGACCTGCTGATACTGGACGAAGCCGGGAGCGCAGAAGAGCTGGATATGGTGGACGTCGATCTATTAAAAAAGGCCGTTCTGGAGCGGCCTGCCGGATGTGAGTGCGTCCTGACGGCCCACACGCCGCCCCAGTGGATGCTGGACGCCGCCGACTACTCCACCGAGATGAAATGCCACCGCCACCCCTACCAGAAGGGGATAAAAGCACGAAAGGGGATAGAATATTGACGCCGCAGCATCATTTACCTGCTGACATTGAGCGGACGAGCTTCCACATCATCACCGAAGAACTGGAAATGATGGGCCTGACCCCGCCGCCCGAGCACGAAGCCGTGGTCAAGCGGGTCATCCACACCACCGCCGACTTCGACTATGCGCGGAATCTTCATTTTACCCCCCGCGCGGTGGAGCAGGCCGTCAAGGCCCTCCACGCCGGGGCCGTCATCGTGACCGATACGAATATGGCGCTGGCCGGCATCACCAAGCCCGGTCTGGCGAAGCTGGGCGGCACGGCCTGCTGTTATATGGCTGACCCCGAGGTGGCCGCCGCCGCAAAAGAGGCTGGCACCACCCGGGCCGTCGCAGCGATGAAAAAGGCAGCGCAGGAGCATCCCGGGGCCATCCTCGCCGTCGGCAACGCGCCCACGGCTCTGCTGACGATTGCAGAACAGATCGAAAGCGGCCTGCGGCCCGCACTGGTCATCGGCGTGCCGGTGGGCTTTGTGAACGTGGTGGAGAGCAAGGAACGGCTCTTCGCCGTCTGCGAAAAGCATGATGTACCGGCCATCGTGGCGATGGGCCGCAAGGGCGGCAGCAACGTCGCTGCGGCCATCTGCAACGCCCTCATCTACTCCGCCGCCGAGATGCTCGACCCCTCGGCCCGGGGGTGGGAGTGAGCGATAAGTTTTGGAGGAGCGCAATGAACCCTACAAGAAAGACCGATGAAAGCTTTTACCGGCTGTTTTCCGCGTCTCACACCGTTTCAGAGCGTCTGACCAAGCGGGAGGACAGCGAGCTGCGCGATAAATACGACCACAACGCGTTCTGCTATTACAGCCAGCCCTCGGCAGATGAAGTCCGGGCCGCGCTGGCCTACCAGAAAGAGCGGGGAGACACCTTCCTCAAGCTGGAAGGGTACGAGCCGCTGGCCGATGCATTCGGCATGGAGTGCGAAGAGACCCTGACGATGGTTCTGCCCCCGGAAACAGACATCCGCAGCTGGAAAACGAACCCGGACGTCTCGATCAAGGCCCCGGACGCAGACCAGCTGGAACAGCACGAACTGAAATACTACGGCCCGTTGTACGGAGATGATTTTACCGTGCGGAACAACCGGAACCTCCGGGAAAAGCTGACCTACCTCGGCGCGTATCTGGGCGGGAAGCTGGTGGGTGATTGCTATATTTTCGCATCCGATGGGTATGTCTGCATGGACGGCCTGCTAGTGGACGAGGATTTCCGGCACCAGTACATCGCCATGACCCTGATGAAGCATATTGCCGAAAAGGCGCAGGAGCGCGGAGAGATCCTGTATCTTCACGCTGACTCCGAGGATACACCGAAGGAACTGTATGCGAAGATGGGATTTCAGGCCGTTGACAAGCTCTATGAATATCTCTGCACCGATTTCTCGAAACTGAAAATATGAACGAATGCGCGCCGGATACGGCGATGGGCCTCCCAATGCGGGAGGCCTTTCTTTTACACCGTCGCCAGAACGGCGAGGATGCTCTGCCAGCGCTTGTTCTCGACGGCGGGCGCACGGCGGACGGGCCGGGACTGTACAGGCTGAGGCCGCGGGGCCGTCTGGGGCAGGGGAGCGAAAAGCGCGGCCTGCCATGCGGCGGCAAGCTGCATGGCCTCCGGGCAGCTTTGCAGGGTGCGGCGCTCGGCCCCGGCGAGGTAGTCGCCCAGCCAGCAGAGGATGGCCGCGATGTTCAGCTGCTCGGCGGCGCGGGTGCTCCAATAGCTCCAATGGGCGGGACGGCCCACGAACCGCTCTACCGTGATGAGCGCACCCTCCCGGGCGGCAGAGGGGGCGACCGTTCCACAACCACCGGCAGTATGGGCCAGAACGTCCAGAATGCGAGCCATCCGGCCGCTGTCGAGGGCGTCGTCCCGGACAAAGGCGGAGAAATCCGTCTGGGCCAGCAGACCGTCGGCGGTGGCGGGGAAGCGCCCCGTCAGCTCGCCCGAGGCGTTGTGGCAGCTCTGCCACCCTTTGCGGACGAGCTGGAAGTTCAGCTTCTGACGTCCCATCGTGGAATAGAACACCCG
>ERZ810537.76-NODE-76-length-19992-cov-5.07288_pt1 | contig 19992 bp, 20 predicted proteins | sample MGYA00520329_ERZ810537 | MGnify/ENA primary metagenome ERZ810537 (study PRJEB31588, sample SAMN03398818) | human gut metagenome | study: EMG produced TPA metagenomics assembly of the PRJNA231909 data set (A prospective, longitudinal analysis of the... | reverse complement strand
TCGATGTGTTGCTCGATGACAGATTCGATCGCGTGATTCTCAACCCGCCGTATAAGAAGATCAGTCCCGTCACCATTCCCACTGCCAGCGGCGGTGTGAAGATCACCAACCTGTACACCGCTTTTTTGGTGATCGCTATCCAGGCATTGGCCGAAGGAGGGGAATGCGTGGCCATCATTCCTCGTTCATGGATGAACGGCGAGTATTTCAAGGACTTCCGCAAATGGTTGCTCGACGAATGCAGCCTTGACGTTCTGGCCGTTTACGGCTCGCGGCAGGACCACTTCAAGGACATGGACATCCTCCAGGAGATCATGCTGCTCAAGGTGTCCAAGCGAAAGCAAATCGGTTCAATCGCCGTTTATGACGGGATCTCCCCGGAGATTCCGTTGGGCCGGCAGCCGCACGAGCTTATTCCGTTGGAGGCGCTGACCATGGGTAGGGACCGCATCCTGCGCGTCGAACGTCAGGATCCTCGGCTCTCCCGATTCAAGACCTTGTCCGAGCAAGGTATGTGGGTGTCCACCGGCAAGCTCGTGTGGTTCCGCAACCGCGACCTGCTGTCGGCCACCGAGAAGCCGGGAAGCCACCCTTTGTATTGGTCCGACAACCAGCGGGGCATGACGACCGTGCATCCGGTCAAGTGCGACAGAGAACAGTGGGTCACGGGCAAGGCGGATTCACGCAACGTTGTGCTGCCCTCGGGCAGCTACTGCCTGGTCAACAGGTTCTCCGCCAAGGAACAACGGCACCGCATCTACGCCTCGTATCTGCGCAGCGACACGGAGTACGTGGCGGACAACAAGCTGAACTACGTCCACCAGGGCACCTCCCGCCGGACGGTGCCGTTGAACGACAAGGTCGCGCGAGGCCTGACCCTTTGGCTGACGTCAAGCATCGTTGATGAATGGTACCGCCAGGTGTCGGGCAGCACACAGGTCAACGCCACCGACCTACGCCAGCTGCCGTGCCCATCACCGAGGCAGCTGGCGGAACTATCCGACCTGCTGCCCGTGAACGACGCGGTGGACCAGCAAAGCATTGACCATACCTTGGAGGGAATGTTCTCATGGACAAAAGCCAGCTGATCGAGGAAGCCATCGAAGCATTGCGTGACTTCGAGGTCGGCAGGGAACAACTTAACGAGCGAAGCGCCATGACATTGCTCGCGCTCCTACAACTCAAGCCCGGCGACGACTGGGCCCGGGCCACTAATCCCATGCTGGGAACCCGTGCCATCATGGACTGGATCCGCGACCAGTACGGTGTTGAATACGCAGCGAACACGCGAGAGACCATCCGACGCTTCACACTGCACCAGTTCGTCATCGCGCAACTGGTCGAGGAGAACGCCGACCAACCGGACCGACCCATCAACTCCCCGAAATGGAACTACCGCGTGACCGACGAAGCCTTGGAAGTGCTTCGTCATTATCGCGAACCGAGATTTGAATCCGAGATCGAACGGTTCCTCTCCGACCACCTGTCCTACCGTTCCTTGGTCGAGGAGCGACGCCACATGCCCAAGACCCCGGTGCATCTTCCCTCGGGACAGGAACTTGAACTGTCTCCGAGCGGCCAGTCGGTGCTGATCAAGGCGATGGTCGAGGAAATGCTGCCACGATTCGCTCCCGGATGCCAAGTGGCATTCATTGATGACACCGACCACAAGCACGGCGTCATTGACGCAGATCTCCTCGACGACCTCGGCATCAGTCTCAAGGCAAGGGAGAAGGCCCCGGATGTCATCGCATGGGACGAGCGCAGGAGATGGCTGTTCCTCATGGAAGCCGCCAGCACGCACGGACCGGTGGACGTGACCCGCAAGAACGAGCTGCATGATCTGTTCGCGGACCAGTGGAACGATGCAGTGCTCGTCTCCTGCTTCCCAGACCGACGCACCATGCAACGCTACCTCGCCCAACTCGCATGGGAGACCGAGGCTTGGTGCGCCGACACCCCGGATCATATGATGCACTTCAACGGATCCAGGTTCATGGGCCCATACGGACGCTGATCAGGAGGGGAGCAAGGCGTGGCAATGATCATGTGTCCGGATTGCGGAACCAGTATCTCCGATAAGGCCTTGACATGCCCGTATTGCGGTTATGCGGGGAACGATCCGGCCACGCCGATAGCGGACCAATCCATCGAATACGAAGTGGTCCCGCGCATCAAGATGAGCATAGAACGCTGGGATCCCAAGTCTCGTTCTCTGACGGAGGAAACGTCGGAGATGCCAATCCAGGCAAGAAGGGCCGTGGCAAGATGGCTGGGGTCTTTGAAGGACTGGGAGTCTCTGCAAGTCGTCGCTCCCGCCCTAGTGGGCTTCGTCAAGGAATTCCTCGGCGATGACAAAGTGCGGATGGTCGCCGATCTGCCAGCGGAGATCATGAAGATGGTCAAGGAGGGCAGACTGCGCTTCCGTCTGGACTCCGAGGGACGCATCATGCCATTTGTCTACGATGACAAGGGCATATACAAGCAGGTTCGTCTCAATATGGAGACCGTGCCGCCGGACGTGACCAATGCCATGCGTCAATTGGAGACGCAGGCGGCGCTTTCCATGGTCCTTGCCGAGGTTCGAAGCCTGCGTGATCAGTTGGAGGGCATCAGGATCGGGCTGCAGAATGATCGGCTTGCTTTGGCCGAGGGCGCGTGGGACAAGCTCATGCAGGCCAGGGAGGTCGAGGATTCGCGGCTGAGGGATGCTTTGATCATGCAGGCTCTTTCCTCCGCCACCGATGCAAAGCGCACATTGATGCGTAACTTCACCCAGAACGCCAATTACCTGATTGAGCAGTCGGACATCGATCTGAATCGGAACCCGCTGGCGCTTGTGAGACGTCTGGGAGAATCTCTCAATGGCAACGAACGTATACATCAGGCGGCTGCCGATGCGTTCGATGACCTCGTGCAGATCACGAATGTAGTGCGTGTGGAGGGCGAGGGATATTCGATGCTTGGCCAGGAACGTGCCGCCCGTGCCTGCCTAGATCAGTTCAGCGAATTCATCAAAGCGAACGGACTCGATGAGGATACCCTTCTCGTCATCGACGGCGGACTTCCATCCGAGAGGAAGATGCCGGAACTTGTGGACCAGTTCGCAGAGCTTTCCAAGAGAATCTCGCTCCTTGGTGGCATGTCTTTGGAGCAAGGCATTCCGTCGGGATTGCTCGAACCCTATAGGCCTCGACCGGATGGGGCCTCTGCGATAACCGATAAGGAAACGGAAGATGAACCCATTCAAGAAGAAGACTGACGTGGAATCCCGAGCCGCTTCGTCATCCGAGCAAGCTCTTTGCTCCGTGTGCAGGCACGCGATACCGGAGTCCCGCAGGGAATTGGGACTGTGCCTGGACTGCTCCACGAAAAAGGATCGAAACAAGGCGGTCCTGGCCGTTGGCCTTGCCGGCGGTGCCCTTGCCGTCGCCAAGAAATATGGTCCTAAGGTCGTCAGCAAGGTGGGGCCGTTGGTTGTCAACGCGGTGAAGAAGATATTTTGACACCAAATGAACTGTCGGTTTTCGGTATGCCGGTATTTACCGCATATCCGGCATGCCGAAAACTGCGGTGAGGGTCATCAGGATGTCTAGCCCCCGAACGTGAGGCCCTGCATGGTTTTGGCCGGCATGAACGCGGTCACGGCCTCCCTCTGTCGGCATTCCGACACGTCGGCCCTTGTCGTGGCTTCCATGGCGTCGCGCATGAGGTCGGTGTTGATCCCGATGTAGCGCATGGTCGTGCTGACGCTGGAATGGCCGAGCAGTTGGGACACCAGCAGTATGTCGCAGCCGGTGCGGTAGTAGGCGAAGGTGGCGAACCTACGCCGCAGGCTGTGGCTGGGGAACGATGTGGCCTCCTTGATGCGGGTGCCGACGTAATCCGCGCAGGCGTGGCCGTCGAAGCGTCCGGGGAAGATCCAGTCGCCGCCGCGCCGGCGTATCGCTCGGGCGAGTTCGCCCGGCACAGGCAGCACCCGCTCCTTGATGCCCTTGCCGTGGACGAGCAGGCGCATCTCCTCGGGGTTGTCCTCGATGTCGGTAGCGATGTTGATCTGCGCCATCTCCAAGCGTCGCAGGCCCATCCACGCGCCGAACATCACGGCCAGCACCGCGTCCTCGTCCTGTGACTTGAGGCCTTCGTTGATGGCATGCTCCGGGCAGATCAGCCAGCCCCTGGGGCGCGTGGGGATGACGGGCACCTCGTCGATGGGATTGTGGTCGGCGATCCGGTGTGCGACCGCCCACTGGTAGAAGACCTTCACGCAGGCGCGCGCGTTACGCTTGACCTCAAGGTCCATGCTGCTTTGCAGGAAGAACGCGATCACCGCGTCGGCGTCCACCTGATCGATGGGCCTGTCCACGATCCTGGAAAAGCGCGCGATCTGATACCATCTAGTTCTCAGAGTCTCCGGCGTGCGTCCGATCGCCAGCATGCTTGACAGCCATTGCTCGACGCTTTCGCCCCAGTCATCGCGTGGCCTGACATGCTCGCAGCCGTAGCTGTTCCTGTTTGTCCAGTTCCTTGTCATGATGCTCCCTTGCATAAAAAGAGAGAGGGAAGCGCAGTGGCTTCCCTCTCTGCGAAGAACGATGGTTATATGGTCGCCCGGGGCCGCCGGGCGGGGTCTTCAATTCTATGCGTGCGCCTCGGCGCGGGGAATTGGGGACATCTCTTCGACCGAATCAGGGTTCAAGTCTTCCATCAGCTCGGCCTCCCACATGACGAAATCCGCGATGGCGGTATCATCAGAGGCAAGGGTAACCGAAGCGCCTATGGCAGTGAGAGCTGGAACCGTTAATCGGACGGTCACTGGTTCAAGCCCAGTCGCAGGAGCTTAGGCTTTCAGGCCTTTTGGCAGTAGGGTTGCCGCGGTTGACGCCGATGGTGCCGTTGTGGATTACGCGAAGCCGTTCGCGAAGGTCGGCAAGGCCACGTTCACGGTGACGCTCAAGGACACCGAGTACTCCAAGACCTTCGAAGTGAGCGTCAAGGCCGCCGACAAGACCGCGCTGAACAACGCGATCGCCGCCGCCGAAAAGCTGACCGAGGACAAGTACGAGTCCGGCTGGGATGCGTTCCAGGCCGCCTTCGACGCTGCGAAGAAGGTCGCCGCCGACGAGGACGCGACTCCCGCCCAGGTGGCTGACGCGCTTGCCGCGCTGCAGGCCGCCCGGAAGGCTCTGGTGAAGGTCGATGGCGAGAAGCCCGGCCCGCAGGAGCCGGCGGTCAAGCCGAGCCCGAACGGCAAGGTGGATGCCACCGAGACGAGCGGCCTGAGCAAGACGGGTGTCTCGACGATGGCGTTCGCCGTGGCCGCGGTCCTGCTGCTGGCCGCCGGTGCCGGCGTGGTGCTGCTGCGTCGCCGCGCCGAGTAAGGCGCGAGCCGCCATCCCAAGATTCTGGCATGTCGGGATGGCCGCCGCTGAGAAATCGGTGGCGGCCATCATTCCCCGCCGGCATGTCGTGACGACTGATTGCATGGGGCGCTTGATGCGGACGGGATGCTCCCTAGAGGAGCCTTCCCGCCCGCATTTTTCGTTGTTGCGGGAATCGCGCTCTCAAAACTCGCAGATACGGGCCGTTTTTGTTGGATTTAGCCTTGTATCTGCGAGTTTTGAGAGCGCGGGGTTGGTGGCAGCCCGTGCCTCATCCCGTAAAGGTCCCGTTTCTGGCCTGCGGGATGTGACTTTCTCCGGATGCGGGGGCAATCGACATGATGGCGACCCGGTGATCGCGCGCCGCCCCCGTTGGCGGGGAGCTGTCGCGAAGCGACTGGGGTGGCCAAACCTGCTGCAGGACACGAAAGGCCCGCCGAAACCAATGCGAATACTGGTTTCGGCGGGCCTTCGCGTTATCCGCGAATGCGCGCCAAACGTTACGCGCCTACGCGATCACAGGATGCCCTGCGCGACCATGGCGTTGGCGACCTTGACGAAGCCGGCGGCGTTGGCGCCGAGCATCAGGTCACCCTCGTGGCCGTACTCCTTGGCGGCGGCCAGGGAGTCGGCGACGATGGTCTCCATGATGTTCTTGAGCTTGGCGTCGACCTCTTCGAAGGACCACGACAGACGGTAGCTGTTCTGGCTCATCTCCAGGCCGGAAACGGCGACGCCACCGGCGTTCGCCGCCTTGGCTGGGCCGTACAGCAGACCGTTCTTCTGGTAGACCTCGATGGCCTCCGGGGTGGACGGCATGTTCGCGCCTTCGACGACGACCTTGCAGCCGTTCTTCACCAGAGCTTCGGCGGACTCGCCGTTGACTTCGTTCTGGGTGGCGCACGGCAACGCGATGTCACACGGCACGGTCCACACGCCGGAGCAACCCTCGTGGTACTCGGCGGACGGCACGCGCTCGGCGTACTCCTTGATGCGGCCGCGCTCGACTTCCTTGATCTGTTTGACCACGGCCACGTCGATGCCGTTCGGATCGTAGACATAGCCGTTGGAGTCGGAGACGGTGACGACCTTGGCGCCCAGCTCCTCGGCCTTCTGCACGGCGTAGATCGCCACGTTGCCGGAGCCGGAGACCACGACGGTCTTGCCCTCGAAGGAGTCGTTCTTCAGCACGCGCAGGGCTTCCTGGGTGTAGTAGCACACGCCGTAGCCGGTGGCCTCGGTGCGGGCGAGCGAGCCGCCGAACTCCAGACCCTTGCCGGTCAGGACGCCGGAGTACTCGTCGCGGATGCGCTTGTACTGGCCGAACAGGTAGCCGATCTCGCGGCCACCTACGTTGATGTCACCGGCGGGAACGTCGGTGAACTGGCCGATGTGGCGGCACAGCTCGGTCATGAACGCCTGGCAGAAACGCATCACTTCAGCGTCGGAACGGCCCTTCGGGTTGAAGTCGGAGCCGCCCTTGCCGCCGCCCATGGGCAGTGTGGTCAGAGAGTTCTTGAGGATCTGCTCGAAGCCGAGGAACTTGATGACGCCCTCGTTGACGGTCGGGTGGAAGCGCAGGCCGCCCTTGTACGGTCCGATGGCGGAGTTGAACTGCACGCGGTAACCACGGTTCACCTGCACCTTGCCCTCATCATCGGTCCAGGCCACGCGAAACTTCACCACGCGCTCCGGCTCGACGATGCGCTCCAGCACGCCTGCCTTCTCGTACTCCGGGTGCTTCTCGACCACCGGCTGGATGGTCTCGAACACCTCGCGTACAGCCTGAAGGAACTCCGGCTGGTCGCCGTCGCGCTGTTCGACCTGAGCGTAGACGCGCTTCACGTACTCGTCAGTGAGCATAATTCTCCCCTTAATGGTTGGGTTATCAATAAGACGGTTTTATTGTAGGTGCGGTGTCAAGGGGCGACAAGAAATTGCTCAGGATGTGGCGCGGATGTGTGCGTCAGCTGAGCTGCAGCGTTTCGGCGACTTCGTCGACGATGCGGTGCATGGCCTGGCGCGCGTTGTCCGGACTGCTCTGCCAGATCGCTTGGGCGACGGCGTCGTGTGCGTCGAGGGCTTCCGGCTTGGGCTTTTGCGGGTACATGTGCAGTTCGACGCGTCCGGAGAGCACGGTGGCGATGATGGTGGATAGGGAAGCGAGCATTTCGTTGCCACTGTTGCGCAAGATCAGCGAGTGGAATTCGATGTCGAGCTTGTGGAATTCGTCGAGCCTGCCGTTCTCGCCGGTGTGCCGGAGCTCCGCTGCGAGCAGGGGGAGCCGCGATTTCACGTCGATCGGCGCGTATCGGGCGGCCGAGGTCGCTGCGGCCGTCTCGATGGCGAGGCGCAGTTCGGTGAGGGTGCGCAGCTGCTCCTTACGGTGTGTGGAGTGCAGCTTCCAATGGATGACCTGGGTGCTGAGCGCGTCCCACTCCTCGACCGGTTGGGAGACGAGCCCGATGCATCGACGGACGGTGACGACTTTGGCTGTTTCGAGGCTTTTCGCGACTTCGCGTGCCACGGTTCGCGAGACGTCGAACCGGCGCTGGAACTCGGCGTCCCCACGACGGCCACCGCGGCGGCGCTTTACTCCCGGCAGGCTTCGCGCGGCGGCGCCGACGACATCCTGCGTGTGGTCTCCACGATGCGCGCCCAATTCGGCGCCACGTGACCCGTGCCTGAAGCGGGGCAGCCGCGGAATGCCACGAGAATGATGCGATAGTCTGGGAGGTGACGATGCGCGGGTTGCAATCCGCGCATCCGGGCGCGGACACGAGCCTGCGCCCGCGAATCCTCTCACCATAGGAGGCGTCATGATCGATGGTTTCAAGAAGTTCATTTCCCGCGGCAATATGATTGACATGGCGGTCGGCGTCGTCATGGGCGGTGCGGTCACCGCCGTCGTCAATGCGATCGTCAACCATCTCATCAATCCGCTGATCGCCATGATCTTCGGCAAGCCGAACATGGACGGTCTGCTTGCGTTCACGTTCAACGGGGCGACCGTGTCGGTCGGTGCGATTCTGGGCGCATTGCTCAATTTCCTCATCATCGCCGTCGCCGTCTACTTCTTCATCCTGGTGCCGATCAACAAGTTCCGTGACATGTCCGATGCGCTGCTGGCGAAGGCGAAGCTCAAGGAAAGTGAGGCCGAGGACGCCGACGAAGTCAAGGAACCCGAGCCCACCGCCGAGCAGCAGACAATCGCGCTGCTCACCGAAATCCGCGACCAACTGGCCAAAGCCTAACCAGAACTCGCACCACCGCTGGCGGGGCTATCGGCGAGCCGACTGGGCGCCGGCAATCGCATGCTCCTAGTCGGCGAACTCGCTGTTTTCCGGGGATAATGCGTCACGCTGCGCGGGTACCGTCACCGTGTGCGGGGGCGCACAGCGTGACGGCATTCCGGAACCATTGCAATCACTGGGTTCTTGAAGAATGCGTCACCGTGTGCGGGCGCGCACGGTGACGGTACCCGCACAGCGTGACGCTCTGATGTCGCGAATCGCACCTGATTCCGTTCTCATAGGCGGCGCGCACTTAGGGACGCAACAACGGGTTATGTGCCCCGCGGCCAGGGGTGGCCGACCATGCGACCTTCGACCGCGGGGCACGCGCTCCGTCAGCTCCGCTTACGACGAAATGTGGCGATGAGACCGCCTCCGATGGCGAGCATTGCGGTACAGGTCAGCGCGACCAGGACGCTGGCACCAGTATGCGACAACTTTGTTTTGCCGTTGTCTGCCTGTTGCCCATTTGTCTTGCCGTCCGGCTTCTGGTGGGCTGCTTGATCCGTCTCCTCGTCTGGTGCCGGACTGGGGGCAGGTTCCGGCGTGGGCTCGGGGCCCGGCGAGGGATCAGGCTCAGGCTCCGGAGTCTCCCCACCTTCCTTCGCCTGCACGACGACCGTAAAGGTCTTGGAGGTAGTGGCTCCCTGACTGTCGGTGATGGTGATAGTGACGTGATAGGTTCCCGGAGTATCGGGATCCACATCATCGGCGGTCACATTCGCCGCAGCGAGCGGCATGTCGCCATCCTCCGCGTCGTGCGCGGTCACGCCGTCAAGCGGATCAAAAGCGTCACCGACCGTAATGGTCCGGTCACTGGCGGTGATGACGGGTGCCGCGTTGATCGTTCCGGCAGCACGCGGCCGAATCTTCAGCGTCGTCAACGAATGCGGCGTGACGGTGACCGTCGGCGTCGCCGCATCGAACGTGACGCTGCTGTCAACGGGAGTCACATTATCTTGGTTTTCCAACGTGTTCTCTGCGTTGATTGCTGCGTCCATGGTCTGCACATCCGCGACTCGGCCAGACAGATCCTGCCCGAAATTCAACTTCAGCGTGCGGCCGAGCGCGCGATCCAGATTGACGATGATCACGCGCAGATTGCCATCATCATCCTTGGAAACCAAAGCAGACAGAGCCGTTGCGCCATTGCCCAACGTGGGCGTCGAGCCGAGCGTCGAAGTCAGCACGCTGTCGCCGATGCCGTTGCCGAGCATCTGCAGGGCATACGCGCTCGGCGTCAGGAAGAACCCAAACCGCCCCTCGCCCGTCACCGTGCTTGCGCCGTCTTCCGGCACGGCCTGAATAACCGCCTGCTGGGTCGGGCCGAGCGAGTCGGCGCCGCTGCTGTACCAGTCGATCAGGCAGTGCTTCTGAATATAGGGGCTGCCAAGCCGAACATATTCCAGCGCGACCTTGGCGATGTACAGCGCGTGCGATTGCGACCGGACCAGCGCGCTGGTATCGCGGAAAATGCCGTATTCGCTGATGACCGGCACCTTGCCTGCCGGCATGAGTCTCACATACTCCTTGACACGGTTGACGCCCGCCGTCTCGGCCTTCTTCATCGCGTCGTCGTACCATGCGCCCGCGGTGGCTCCCGTGGGGGTGCCGGAATAAGGGTGGATGGTCATGCCGTCGTACCACTGGTTCGCGTTCAGGTTCGCCATGCGGGTGATGAACCCTGTGGACTCGTAGCTGGTGTACACGTTCGCCGTGTGCCGTGTGCCGTCCGTGCGCTGTTCGGCCGTGTTGATCTGGTCGGTGGTGTTCTTGATGGCCTTCGATATCTTGACGAACCCGTCGCGGTCAACGGTGTAGCTGACATAAACCTGCTGTCCTTTGGCCGGAATCGCACCATGCACGCCGTCTCCGAACCTCAGCGCGCCCGTGCTGTAATCGACCTGCACGACTTTGTCGCCGGCACCGGCGGTCTCCAAGTCGTCCACGATGCGCCACTGTTCGTTCGACTGGTCGTTGCCGACCCATACGCTGACGCTGCCCTTGTTGACGGCCACGAACGACGGGTCGTCGGACGATCGCGCCATCGTCGCCGTTCATTTCGGGTTGACGTTGGCGTAGCGCATGTAACGGGTCAGACCGGCCTTGCCGTCGCTGACCGACGCTGCCTTGTTCCAATCCTCCAGGCTCACGGCGTACTGCTTGGTGAAGCTCGCTGTGCCGCCCTCCGTGTACGCCTGCTCGCTGCCGCCGCTCACCGCGGTGGTCCAGTAGCCCTGCGAGGCGGTGCCGTCGGAGTTGGCCCATGCTTGGTTCATTTCGTTGCCGATTTCGAAATAGCGCACGTTGTACGGCTGCGGGTGTCCGTTGTCTGCGCGCACCTTCGCCCAGTCGATGCCGCCGTTGGGATTGGTGCCGACCTGCGCGTTCAGATATTCGATCAGATCCGCCGCGTCCTGTGCGTTGCCGCGGCCGAGGCTGTACACATAGACGATTTCTGAATCGACCTCGTCCGCGAACGTCGCGATTTCACCGATGCCGAAATTCGGTTCGATGCCGCCCTGGCCGGGGTTGTTGTAGAAGCCGTGTATCTGCTTGAGCCGTTGGGCGCGCGGACCGATGGTGGTCTTCCAGTTGAACAGGTTGGAAATCGTGCCTCCGGGGTAGCGAATCGAGCCGAATCCGACCTGCTTGTACAGTGCGGTGAAGTCGTCTTTCACACGCATCGTATCGGGGTCGAAACTGCCGTACCCGTTGAAGGCGTACCGATGATTGACGCCGAAGATGGAAGCGCTGTCGACCGTGCGCTCCACGGTGCTGGGGTCGGCCGTGAGCGTGATCGGTACATGCGCCTGATACGCGGTGATGGCCGTCTGGAGCGCCGTGCCCGCGGCATTCATCGCCGTCATCCGCGCGGCGGCGCTGCCGGAGGTGTTGTCCATGGCGTTGGCCGCGTTGCGTTTTGCCGTGGCGAGTGCTTGCGCCTGCGCCGACGCGGCGTCGACCTCTCCCGCGGCCAGCAGCGCGTCGGCCTGCGAGACCAGTGTGCCGAGTTGTTTTCTGACAAGGGCCGTGCCTTGCTCGGCGTAAATCGCAGCTGCCTGGTCGTCGGTAAGCGTGGCATCATATACGCGGATGTCGTCCACGTCGCCCTTCATCGAATGCGGGTCCATGGTGCCGATGTTCTTGTGCGAGCCGACCAGCAGCGCGGTGACGGCGTTGACGGCCGAGGTTCCCATGTTCTTTTCGCTGTCGAGCGCGCCGTTGACATAGAACTTGACCTTGTGGCTCGTCTGGTCGAAGGAAACGGCGATATGCTGCCATCCGCCGCGTGCCACCGTATTGTTGCTGAGAACGTCGGTCGCGTTGACATACGTGTGGTACTGGTTGGACGGGCGCAGCGTAAGCAGGGAGCGGCCGGCGCCATCCTGCTGCAACAGCACCGCAGGCTTGTCGCCTGTCGGGTCGAGCGTCGTATCGTACCGGTACCACATCGCGAATGACGCGTTGCCGGCTCCGGTGTTGACGTACTGGTTGATTTTCATGTAGCTGGACGCGCCCGCGCCGAAGTGCAGTACGTTGCCGAATACGCCGGCAGGGTCGGCGATGATGGAGATGTCGTCGCCGATGAGTTGGGCCGTTGCGCTGCTGGAGCCGCCGTTGTTGGCCGCTTCGCGGTCGCCGGCCGCGGTGTTCTCGAAGTTCCATGCGCCTCGAAGGTTTGCGGACGCGGTGGTTGCTGGTGCGGTGGCGTCGGCGTCGGCCGCATAGGCTGCGGCTCCCGGCGACAGCGCCATCGCTGCTGTGGCGATGGCCGCCATGATTGAGCGCCAGAGCTTGCCGCTCCGACGGTGTGATGTGATATGCGTCATTACATGCTCTCTGCTTCTGTTTCGGGGATCACTGCCATGTGATCGTTGGGGTGAGCCTTGCCTCTGTGTGAAGGTCTGCTCAATTCTATCAATGCGATTCCGTGATGCAAGTAACGGCGGGGCGCTGAACCGGTGAGAGCCGGCTCTGTGCCATCCGCGTGCCATTAGCCCTGACGATTTTGGCTGATTCGAGATGGAAACGAGCAGAAAATGCAAATAGAAAAACCCTCAGAATCAGCTTGATTCTAAGGGTTCTGAGAGTGGAGCTAGCCGGGTTCGAACCGGCGACCCTCTGCTTGCATTCTCGGAAAACCCGTGGGAGAGCAAGATCATGCATGAATCTTTAAAAGGTTGAAATCTAGCCGTTTTTAGAAGATTTGCAGCTTATCCGAGAACGCATTGAAATGCATGGAATCCCATAGTCATGTCTACCGAATGTCTACCAATATAAAGCACCGCCCCGAGCTATTGGGGCGGTGTCCTGTCTGGCTGCGCTAGCCGTGTTGCAACGCGGGGGTACGTCCTTGCGGACGAAGTTGCGTATTCACCAAGCTGAGGTAACGGCGGACGCGTGCTATCGAATAGTCGTGCTCGGCGGCTAAGTCTGTGATCGATCTGCCGGACTCGTATTCATCCCGCAGCAGTTTCCCTACGGCCAGCTCGCTTTCCCTAGTCAGCCGTTCGTGGTTCTCCAGCGGGGGCATGTTCTCGATCTCCCCTCCCGTGTAGCCCTTGTACACCTTGCCTTGCGGAGTAACGGATTCGTCTGCCTCGTTGCCCCAAGCTGACCAATGTGGCTGGGGATAGCGGGCAAACATTTCCAAGTAGGGGCCGGGCGAACAGCTCGTTATGAGGTCGTACTGCTCATCCGGCTTTCGCGAGTGTTCGCGTTTGCGTGTCTCGATCATGTTCACCTGGCGCCGACCTGCGTCAAGGGTGCGCATATGCCCCTTCACGCCGAAAAGCAGAAGCTCTGTGACGTTGCGGAAGTAGAAACCGACCCCTCGACCGTCTGGCCCGCCATCCTTGCGACGCTTGGCCCAGACGATGTTCGACACGTAGCGGAACCCCCATGCCTGCATGACCTCGATGCCTTCGGGCAGCAAGGCATTGGGCACCCAGAGATACAGGTGGGCGTCTTTCGCCGTTATGTCGTCAACTGGCAAGGCTTTGATCTCATCCAGAGACATAGTCCCATAGCGTCCCAGACGCTTATGCTCGGGAGCTACCTTTCCCGTTCGATTCTGGAAACGCCATGGCGGATCGGCCAGAATCGTCTTGAAGCCACCCGCCGTGGTGGGGAGTGGTGCGTACAGTTTTTCAGTCACCCCAACAGAATAACACAAATAGATCTTTAAATAGATCTTTTTGGTGCCGTGTCGTAGTTCTATACTGTGTTCATGGCGTTCACGACACACTCCTACGACGATCCCGACGTGCTGGCAAGCGGCATCCGTTCCCGCTACGAGTTCCATGAGGTACGAAGCGCCTGCGCTGTGATGAAGGCAGTGTCGCCCGAAGAGTGGGCAGATATCACCGATGTGCTGGGCAGTTTCAGCTTCTCCGCGAACTTGCTGCTCAGGGCAGGCGGCAACAACTCCGAGATGGCGGAGACACTGAACCGCGCGCTGCGGGAGCGGGGGTGGAAAGAATGCGCCTACGAACTTGAGACGAAGGGCAAGATCACATTCAGGGAATCGGGTGTGCCGGACGAAGACCTGGGCACCATGAGCGAGGCTTCCTATTGGGTGGACAATCGGAAGGGTCGTGTGCTTGTCGATATCGAATGGAATGCCAAGGACGGCAACCTTGATCGTGATCTTGCAGCCTATCGCGCATGGCATGAGGCCGGGCTGATCGATGCTGCGATGATCATCACCAAGCACCGCGAAGACTTGCTTGACAAAGCCATCGAGCTGTGGGCGCCTCATCTGGGTGCGACCATTGAGGAGGTGTACAAGGCGACGCGTAAAGCACGGAAGACGCGCACCGAGGAAGACAGAAGGCTGGCATTGCCACTCGACTTGACGACCACGACCGTCACAAGCCTGACCAAGGCGGTTGATCGAATCAACCGAGGCGAGGCCGGTACGTGCCCGGTTGTGGCGGTCGGTATCTCTGGGGCAACATGGGACGGTACCCCATACCAAGAGGTATAAGGGCAATCACTCTTCGGTGATTTGCTTGGCGGCTTTGAATAAGTCATCTTGAGTGTTGACGGTGATTTCTTTCTTTACGAGCAGCCCCATCTCCGGATGCTCGGTGCCGAGTTCTCCCGCCTGGAGTTCTCCACCCTTCAACATGCGCTGATTTGTGCTGATTCGTCGCAGCAACGCGTTGCGCTTTTCCCCCGTGCGCTCGGGGTACTGTTCACTTAGGGGTTCATTGCTGATGATCCAGACCGTTGTGAAACATGCCACGTGGTTGTTGTACCGTGCTGGAAGCATGACGGGGTAACGATCCAAGAAGACCAAGAGCTGGTCCCAGCTGAACTGGCTATCGAACTCATCGAGTACCAAAACCGATTGCCCTTCGTACTCATCCCACGGATGCCGATAATCGGTCACACGGTAGATGCTCTCGATGGGGTTGTTGCCATATATGTACTTCGTCTTCCCCACGCCCGGATCACCCCACAAATAATGTACAGTGATGTCGCGAAGCTGACGGCCATATTTCACCCGGTCGCGCGCTGTCGCAAGTTCGGAAAGGTATCGGGTATAGCGAGCCGCCTTACATGCGTCGTCGTTCAGCAACACCTCCGAGACGGTGGCGCCGTCCATGATCTGCTGACGTAGCTCGGCGAGATCAGAACGACTGCCCTGCCGATCCTTCAGGTCGATTTCCCCTCCCCGCCAGGGACCGTCTACACGTGTTTCCTCCTTGGAACAGTAATCGACGCAATCCTGTACCGTGCCCTTGCGCATTTCGATATGTGCGTCGTTGAAGCCTGCCTTCTTGAACTTGTTCTTCAGCGTCTCCATGCGAACGGGAGTCTGAAGCTGTAAGAATGCCTGAAAATGAGGGTAGTCGGTCTTGCCTCCCTCCTCCTGCTGGAAGATGTATGTCCCCAGAACATCCAGCAGTTCCTCTACGTCTTGCTGCGTATGTTTTTCAGCAGAGATCGTCAACATCCAATCGCGTGCAGTTGATGGCATACCATCCCTTCCATTCTGCTCAAAAGTTGGCGGGGGTAACACTGCCCCCGCCAAGCCGCCGCAAGCGGCGGCACGACCGCCGAATGCTTCGCTGAAGCTACGCTTCGGCGGTCGCGGAAAGCCCCTGTAGGGTCTCGTCGTCAACCCAGTCCGCGCGAAACAGCTGGGCGCTCTTCGTGGCAGAGTTCCACAACCAGCCTGTTCCCGGCGAAGCGGCGGAGATAGCCCAGGGGGCGGCGCCAACGCGGAGCGCGGCCGAGGGAAGCACCATCTTTGCCTCCGCCTCGCCCATGCGCATAGCGATCATCTGGCCGTTGAAGTCATCGCGAATCGGAATCGCATCCTTGCGTGGGTTTTGACTGAATCCCCAGAGCAGGTTCCCAGTCGCTCGTCCCATGCCAAGAATGGCTGTGAGGTCGTGCTGAAACTGCCTGGAAACTTTCGCGTCTTGCCTGAACAGTTCAGCGAGTTCATCGATCACGAGGATGTTTCTAGGATTATTCGGCGTCGGCGTGTGTGCTCGGGCGTTCCCGGCCATGTCCTGCGCACGTTGGTTCATGGCATTACGGAACGACGTTACAAGCTCGGCAGCGGATTCCACGTCGACTGCGACCGTCTGGAACATTGCACGGCTCATGCTTAGCTCCATTGCCTTCAGGTCAATGCCGTACAGGCGAACTAGTCCAGCTTGTGCAAATGGTTCAACTTGAACAAGAAGATTCGCAAGGACGGAACCTTTTCCGGAATCACTCTCGCCGATGACAAGTAGATGGCGTTTGCACCAGTCGATGTATACGGGGTGGCCGCTGGTATCGATGGCAAGGTAGATGTCCTCCAAGGTGGAGGCGGGGCGGCGACCGAGCCGCCGCCCCGCGAATCGCAGCCCCATGACTACATCCTTTTGGTGCGCTGCACCCACTTGAAGCGACGGTGTGCAATCGGCTCAGCCGTCTCGTCCGGCCACAACTCGTTGACAGTCAGTGCGCCGCGCCCGGCTGCCTCCTCTTGGTTGCACCATTCGCGCGGCCATGCGATGTAGTGACCGCCAAGTCGCTTGCCGTAGCGAACAAGCTTCCGATCTTCATCCTCGACCTGCTGGGTGTTCTTTGTGCGTGCGGCGATGATGTTTTTCGTCGCGCAGATGTCCCTTGCGATCTTGGCGACGATGGCACACGCCACCAGTGCAGCAATGAGAGCGAGCCAACCCCACCAAGGGATGCTGATGCCGGTCTCATTCATTGGAGTGCCTTCCTGCGTTGGTGCCAGCGGCCGCAGACTCCACGCCGTCGGCGACGATGGTGAATCCCAGGTCGTCCACGGCGTAGGGGGAGAGCAGCACGCGGCCAGTGAGTCGGAGCTGGGTCATCTCCGGGATCGCGGCGGAGGGACGCTGCCGGACGAAGACACTCACCTTGTCGCGGATGCGCTTGCGGCGGCAATCTCGGACAGCCACGCCGGGGAGTTTGTAAACGAGACCACCGAAGCGCTCGTCGTCAACGCGGTGCTGCTTGTTGCTGTCCTCGTCCTTGACGTTCCTCGTTTTTGGGGCCATGTCGTCCACTTCAATCTCGTCGAGCGCGACGACCGAAACCCCATCGGGAATCAGGTCAAACACCGCGCCGCGGAGTTCCTTCATTTCGTCGGCCATTGTGAGTACCTCCTTAAGGTTGGCCGTTACTGGATCACTTCATGAACATTGCGCGCGACGAAGTCCACCAAGTCGCTCTCTCGATACAGGACTTTCCTGCCGAGCGTCACATACGGCAGGTGGGAGTTCTCGAACCTCCAGCGAGCCAGCGTCTTCACCGGCACATGCAGTATGGTCGCCGCATCTGCCGGGGTGAGGAGCGTTGGCATCTCGGAGTGTGTCGCGTTTGTGTTCATGGTTTTAGCCTGCCGGAATCAACGTAGGTATCGGTAGGGGAATGAACATAATCCGTAGTTTTGCGGTATCATGCATATATGAGCTTGACAAACGATCGAGAGAAGTATATAGGCGCCTGTGTTCGACGGGCGCGGCATCGATGGGCGCCTATTGACAGAGATGGCAAAATTAGGGGGTCTCGCGAGGACTTGGCGAAGAGAGTCAAGGAACTTGTGCCGAATAGTCTTGTCACAGCCGATGTGCTTGAAAACATTGAGACTGGCCGTACGCGACTAAAACTGTCTGATGCGTTAGATATAGCGATTGCCTTGGGGGTGCCTCTCGTGAACTTGTTTGTGGATGTTCAAAAGCCTTTTGAGAACAATCCTTTGTTCCCGGATGGGAAAACTAATTTGCAGATCTATGATGAACAACGTCTAGATGATTTCGAATTGCAGGCAGAAGATACAGATTTTAAAAAAGCGGGAAGGCTATTGGCTGATACTAACAAGCTCCAGTGGATGCTAAAGGCCTATCCGGTTCATGGTTTAGTTGATATTTCAGCAGTAGCTGAACATAAATATCGGATGGCATTGAGGGAATGGAATAATAGCCAGTTCTGGATTTATACAGATAAAGGACGTTTTAGAATGGGTGGGTATTCTAAAACACCACAACCGAAACGTGGAGAATATTCAGCAACAAAACAGGAACAGGTTGAACTATCTCTAAAAGTATTCAAGGTGCTTGTGAACACGGTTAATGATATTGCAAAGAATTTGAATTGGTTAGGCAGATATGCGTATTGCATTCCAGATGAAATGGCTGACCGAATACTCGATGCTGTAGCTGAGGCAGGGCGTTGTGTTCAGTCGTTTGACGTAGATGCCATCTCGGTTTCTCAGCCTAAATACTGGGATGTCTCCTTTGAAGAACTCGTTGCACGTGTGAGGAAAAGCAATGTCGAAAGCTTGGATTGAAGACCTCTGGCTGACCGAGCCACGGGAGACGTTGCCCGATGGCAGCAAGGTGAAGATTCCAGTTCCCAGTTCTGTAACGAAGAGCTTGGCCGCGTATATGAAGACGCCGGAGAAGGCCAAGGTGCCCGGGAAGTTTAAGACGGCGCGGTACGGACACGGGAAGCGATGGCGGGTGTCTTGGTGGGCAACCTTGCCCGACGGTTCTAAGAAGCGCAGTAGCAAGGCATTCAGCACCCGAGCCGATGCCGAGTCGTTCGCGGCAGCCATGGAGGATGATATTCGCTCAGGTCGGTATGTTGATCCGGCCGATGCCGACAGGCCATTCCAAGCGGTCGCCTTGGAATGGCTCGCATCCAAGAACAACCTGCGCGGTCGTAGCTATCTTCGATATGAGAACGACATGACCCGGTACGTGCTTCCTAAGTGGGGGGATCGCCCGATCGGTAGTATCCAAGAATCGGAAGTCAGCGAATGGGTACATGAGCTTCAATCAGGAACAGCCCCGCACGAGTTCAAGCGTAAGACGACCATGCAGCCGATGAAGCGGCGGACAATCAAAGGCGTAGTGAAGGATGCCTTCGGCGGTGTGATGGCCTATGCGTCTTCGCCTAAACGGCGATGGATACTGTCTAACCCCGCTGCCGATGTCGAACTTCCCCAAGATGCCGAAACCGACGATCGGGTGTTCCTCTCTCATCAGCAGGTGGCGGATATCGCTGAGGCCGCAGCGCGAGTTGACGTCAAAAACCCGATGGTCTCCAAGCTGCTCATCCTCTTCCTCGCATATACAGGCCTGCGGGCCAACGAAGCCTTGGCTCTTCGCATCGGCGACCTTGACTTCACAAGGATGCGCATATCGGTAACGAAGACGATCACTGCTGACAGGCAGGGGCGCGAAATCGAAGGCAAACCAAAGAGCGGGCGCAACCGTATCGTGCCCATCCCAGGTTTCCTGACTGCCGATCTCGAACAGGTCTGTGACGGTCGCACCGATGACGACTATCTATTCACTGCGCTCCACGGTGGGATGATCCACTTGAACACATGGCGGACACGCGTATGGTACCCAGCCAAAGAAGGGGCGGGCTATGGCGACGTGAAGGGGCTGAGAATCCATAGCTTGAGACACACGTATGCCTCGTTCGCCATCGGCGCAGGTTGCGACGTGAAAACGCTTCAGAGCATCATGGGACACGCCTCGGCTACCGAGACGCTGAACACCTATGCCGAGCTGTGGCCTGATCGTATTGACGAGGTGGCGGCCGTCATGGAGGCCAAGTACCAGCAGTGGGAAGCTCAGCGGCGAGAGTAGTAGTAGGTACTAACGGCCTGTCAGGTACTTTAGTCATGTCTACCAGTGTCTACTGTTTGGTGCTGAGGCAAAAAGAGATATTCCCTTGAAATCGTTGAGATTCCAAGGGAATGAAGGTGGAGCTAGCCGGGTTCGAACCGGCGACCCTCTGCTTGCAAAGCAGATGCGCTA
>ERZ810537.45-NODE-45-length-25698-cov-7.2059_pt1 | contig 25698 bp, 25 predicted proteins | sample MGYA00520329_ERZ810537 | MGnify/ENA primary metagenome ERZ810537 (study PRJEB31588, sample SAMN03398818) | human gut metagenome | study: EMG produced TPA metagenomics assembly of the PRJNA231909 data set (A prospective, longitudinal analysis of the... | reverse complement strand
GAAACGAGAAAAAAGCGTTAAGCGCAGCGACTAGCTTTTTTCCGTTTCGACTTCTCCTTCGGGGTCTGAAAGGGGCGAGCAGCCCCTTTCTCGTGGGTCCAGCGCGTCGAAATCGCTGGTGGTTTTCTGGTTCTCTTTTGACATCAAAAGAGAACAATTAGCCTTAATGAAAAAGCGCTCTGTCCCGCGCACAGGCGCGAGAAGCGGGTGCTTTTCTGGTTCTCTTTTGGCACGCAAAAGAGAACTTAACTTCATGAAAGAAGCCGTAAAAAGAAGAACAAGAACTTATAGATCCACTACGCTTCCGACTTCCGCCGGCGCCGCCGGCACCGGTCCGAGGCGGACTGCGTCGGCGTCCCGGCGCACCACGAACTCCACCGGCTGTCCGGCGGCAAAGGCGGGGCGATAGCTCAGCTCCAACGCCTCCCAATCCTCCGGGACAGCGCAGAAGCAGTGGAGCATCGCGCCCCGCCCGGCGGCGAGGTTGAGCGTAAAGGCCGAGGCATCGGCGGCGTTCTCCGCGTAGAGCGGTGCCGCAAAGCTGCCGCAGGGGACGCTCTCGCCCCCGCAGCGGGCGGTCACGCCGCTGTCCAGACTGTAAAGCTCCTTCAGAGTCGAGACATCCCGGCTGTGGAGGTAGCTTGCGCCCACCGGCAGGGTGCGGGCCGAGAGGTTCTCCACCGAGAGGTAGACCAACACGCCGCCCAGCCCGGGCGCGGGCGCATAGCCCAGCAGCTCCACCGCCGCCTTGCCGTCCAGCAGGGCAGGCTGGCCCATCACACGGGGCTGTGCCGCAGCCGCCGAAACGCCTGTGAGCAGGGCAGCAGCCAGACTGACCGCGCCCGAACCGGCGCATTTCAGGAACGACCGGCGGGAAAGAGACTGAGACATCGGGGACCCCTCCTTACAGCGAGAAAAATCATTCACTTTATAGAGTATCGGTTTCTTTGCCCCCTGTCAAGGGTTTGAAAGCGTTCTGCCGCAGGTTTTGCGTTTTCTTTGCTGATTTTGTACCAAAAGAGTGCAAAAATGCCGCCCGGCGGCAAAAATCGCAGGGCGGCAGAGCGTTCTTTCTTATTCGAATGCTTCATTCTCCTCGGCTTCGGCCTGACCCCGCAGGGTATCGGCATAGCCGAAGGGGACGATGTCGATGGCCTCCACCAGACGGTCGCGCATCCAGAGCTGAACGTCGGTCTGGACGGTGTAGCCGCAGCCGGGGTCTGCCATCCACTGCTCAGGATGGCGGGAGGGGAGGGCGCGCTGGCTCAGCATGCTCATGATGACGCCGCCGTGGGTCACGCAGGCGGCCTCGGTGACGTCCATCCGGATCATATACTCGAACAGCTTGAGCAGCGTCTCCGAGCAGCGGGCGTGGAACTGCTCCGTGGGCTCTGCGCCCTCCGGCACAAAGCCGGAGCCCGGGGTGATCCACTTCTTGAAGTCCTCGTTCTTCACCAGCTCCTTGACGGGATGGTTCTCAAAGACGCCGAAACCGGCCTCCCGCAGGTCATGCACCGAGAACTGGTGGGCCGCATCGGGGAACAGGATGTTGGCCGTCTCCACGGCGCGCATGAGCGGGGAAGAGAAGACGGTATCCACCTGCGGATACTCGAACCGCTCTTTCAGCTCGGCCAGCTGGGCGCGGCCCTCGTCACACAGGGGGATGTCCGTGCCGCTGCCGATGTAAAGGCCCTGTAAGTTGCCGGAAGTCAGGCCGTGGCGGATGAGATGGAGCTTAAAGGTTTTCATGCAAAAACACCTCGTATGAGCTATCTATTCCTGTGCTGATTCGCACAAATCTTGCTTTTCTGCTGATTTTTCCGGCACCATCAGACACTAAATATATGCCGGTAAGGTTTATTTTAACATAGATATGGTAGAAAGAGCAACCCCTTTGACAAAAACACCGAAATTCCGGCGGAAAAACCGTCACTTTTTCGCTTTACAAGTCGTTTTCCATTGTGTATAATCAACGTGCTGTAAACCAAAAATCAAGGAAGTTCTATTTTTATCTGAGGAGCCAAATATCATGGAGTTCAATCGCATCATCAAACTGCTGCGCAAGGAGCGCGGCATCACCCAGAAACAGGCGGCAGAGGATCTGGGCGTTTCGCAGGCCCTGCTTTCCCACTACGAAAAAGGCATCCGGGAGTGCGGCCTGGATTTTGTGGTACGGGTGGCAGACTATTATAATGTCTCCTGCGACTATCTGCTGGGCCGTTCGGCAGAGCGCAACGGCATGATGCTCTCGGCAGAGGACATCCCCAACCCCGACAAGATGAAGGACAACATCTACCACGGCAGCGTCCTGCCCACGATGAACAAAAAGCTCATCTCCAACAGCCTGAACGTGCTCTACGCCAAGATAGGCGATTGCCACAGCAAGGCCCTGACCACCGAGGTGAGCGCCTACCTGATGACCGCCGTGGCCAAGATGTTCCGTCTGCTCTACTCCGCCGAGTCCCACAATGCCTCCAGCATGTTCAGCGTGGACGCCCGGCGCTGGCCCGGCTACTCCGACGCTGTGATGCACTCGGCTCAGGCCAATGTGGAGGCCCTGCTGGCCGGCGAAGCGCTGCCCGGCGGCGAGGGCGTGGCCGACCCGTCCTGCCTCGCCATGACCACCGAGAGCCTGACCCGGGAATACCCGCTGTATACTCCCAGCCTGCTCAATCTGGTCAAGACCAGCGAGACCCGCGCCCGGGAGCTGACCGGAGAGGACCGCACTTAAGTCTCTGTGAAACTAGTGTAAATTCTGCCGTTTTTTGCTTGCATCTGCGTGCAAAAGATGTTATAAACAAAGCAGAACATTTTCATCGCACTTCATCATAAAGCGAATTCAAGGAGGGACACATCCATGTCCAATAAAATTTCCCGCCGCACCTTCCTCAAGTGTACCGGTGCCTCCGCAGCAGCTCTGGGCGCTGCTGCCATGCTGGGCGGCTGCGGCTCCAGCACCAGCAACGCCATCGAAGTCAAGGTCGGCGACAAGGTCAGCAACTGGAACAATCTGGGCGTCCAGCTCACCAGCGTCTTTACCATGGCCAACACCCCCGACCTGCCCAATCATGAGTATGTCGCTGTGCTCGTCACCGCTGTGAACCGCTCCGGCGCGACTACCTTCAACATCGGCGCACAGAACCTCGCCGAACTGGATGCCGCCTATCCGCTGAACGATGAGGCCACCAAGCTCGATGTCGCCCGTCAGTACTTCCACGCTCTGGCCGCCTCCACCACCGATTTCACCGCTGTCTGCGACGGCGCTGAGGCCGAGGTCGGCGCTTACATCCAGCTCTATAATGCCGCCGCTCAGAGCTTCTCCGAGTCCACCAATCTGCCCCCGCAGGGCGCAGGCTACATCCAGCTGATCTGCTGCGTCCCCACCGGCTGGCAGAAGCTGAGCGTCACCTTCACCCCGACCTTCGTGGCAAACAAGAGCCTCACCTTCTCTCTGAGCTCTTCTGACCTGACGAAGGCCTGAGGCATTTTTCCGAGACGAAATTCCGTCATAAAGGGCAGAGCTTCCCCACAAAATTTTTGTGAAAAGCATTGACATCTGCTGATTTTTCGCCTATTGTATAGGCAAGACGCCCTTCGGGGCAGTACAATGATTTCTGTGTTTCTACATAAAGGAGGAACGATCATGTCCTTAGAATTCAACCGCCGCTCTTTCCTGAAGTACAGCGCCGCCGCTGCCGTGGCTGTGGCTGGTTCCAGCCTGCTCGTTGGCTGTGGTGAGGATGAGTACCAGAAGACCGGCAAAATCGGCAGCACCCTGAAGCTGATGGGTGCTTTCACACTCGAGAGTGCCAAGCTGGATACCGCTCCCGGCGACTCGGCAGCAGATAAGACCCTGACCTGCAAATTCAATCTGAAAGGCACCTCCAAGCTTGGTCTGCCTATCGGTCCTGCAAACTTCCAGGTCGAGGTCACTTCTAAAGCAAACAATAATAAGGTCACGACTTATCATGCTAATAACACCGACGGCACTGGCGGTGTTACTCTGAGCAAGAGCGACAACTATCTGGAAAAAGACGAGATTCTGGAAACCGAATTGAAGGTTACGACCATCAGCGTCGCTGATGGCGATACCATCAAGGTCAAGTTCTGGCCCCGTCCTCAGGCAAGTGAGGGTACTCAGGCTTACACCCGTGCTTTCTGCACTTGGAAGATGACTGTTGACAAGACTGCTACTCCCTACCTGAAGTGATTTTCTTATCATAAAAGTATTCAGCGCCCAAGGCTCACGCCTTGGGCGTTTTTGTTTGCCTCTCTCCGTCATTCTGCCAAAACTCAAGCAAGGATTTTTAGTGGTTTTGTGTCTTGTGCATAAGGTGCTTTTCCTGCTACAATAAGAGCATCCCAACCGGGGGAGCGCAGCGGCCGGACAGATGTGCCGCCGCGCGGTTTTGTTTTTCGGGATGGGCGTCCTGCCTGATTTCACAAGAACAGGAGTGTGCAGTTATGATCAATATGGTAAAGCTTCCCACCAACAAGAGCAGTCTGTTCCTGCGCGTGGCAAAGGGCCACTTCGCCACCAGCCACAGCCACATCAACTACTACATCGACGTCACCACCCAGAAAGCCCGCCTCTCGGAGGCAAAGGCTGTCGCCAAGGAGCTGGTGGCCGCCTATCAGCACAGCACCATCGTGGACACCGTGCTCTGTCTGGACGGCACACAGGTCATCGGCACCTGTCTGGCCAACGAGCTGACCAAAGACGGCTTTGCCAACATGAACGCCCACCAGACCATCTACGTCATCACCCCCGAGTACACCAGCGGCAGCCAGATCATCCTCCGCGACAACCTCGCCCCGATGGTCAGGGGCAAGCACGTCCTCATCCTGTCGGCCTCCATCACCACCGGCTACACCGTGCAGGCGGCCATCGAGGCGGTCAACTACTACGGCGGCACCGTGGCGGGCCTGTCGGCCATCTTCGCCACCACCCACGAGTGTCTGGGCATCCCGGTCACCTCCATCTTCGACCCCTCCAGCCTGCCCGACTACGCCAGCTTCGACAGCCGCGACTGCCCCATGTGCAAGGCGGGCCAGCCCATCGACGCGCTGGTGAACAGCTTCGGCTATTCGGCCCTCTGAATCTGAAATTATCCTCCCTCTTTCTCCCCGCCGCGCAGCTGCATGGCGGGGAGTTCTATTATAAAAAAGAGCCGTCAAAGGCATTTTATTGCCCTTGACAGCCATTTAAAAAATGATTATACTACAAATAAGAAAGGCGCTGGCCTGCAAACGGCTTGCTCCTTACCTTAGTGGATCAAGAAAAAAATGACCGCACAGATGTAGAGAGTCAGGCGGTCATTTTTTCTTGTCTTTATCATTACTGTGAGAAACAGTCCATGTGATTTGAAACGTCACAAAAATTGCTCCACCGAGAAGTGAAAGCAATAATACGACCTGTTCAAACGTCATGGTGCATCCCCCCTTTCCGCCCTTGAGCGTGCAGGGGAGCGAGAATCCAAGAAAATCGCCTTGCCCGGCGCACTCAGGTGCCGGTAAGGAGAAAGCCGCCTGCGTTTGTGGCACAGCGCCCCGCCGCCAAAAGCGGCAGTTTCATGATAACATATTTTCTGACAAAAAACAACAAGGCCTTGCGAACGCAAGGCCTCGTTGTTTTTATTTTTTCATCTTCGGAAACACGAAGGAATTATGCCGGTATGCTATCAGCAGCTCTATGGTCATGAAGCACCAGATGACCGGCTCGCAGAGGATGACCGCGTTATACTCAAAGCGGGGGATGAAGAGCAGGACGAAGACGATCTTGCCCAGAAACTCGATGACGCTGGACAGCAGGGGCAGCACCTTCTCGCCCATGCTCTGCAGAGCGTAGCGGGTGGAGAGCAGCATTCCCAGCACGGCGTAGAAGGGTGCGTTCCAGACCAGATACCGCGCGCCGTTTTCCAGCACCACCGGCTCCGAAGAGCCGGACACCAGCTTTACCATCCACTCCGCACCTGCCGCCATGAGCAGGACAGCAGCCACAGCAGCCACGACACTGTAGAGATAGATGTCCCGCATTCCGCGGCGGACGCGGTCGGGATGGTTCGCGCCGTAGTTCTGGGAGACGTAGGTCGAGCAGGCAGAGGCCATCGCCGACAGGGGCATATCCGTGAAGGCGAAGAGCTTTCGGGCCGCGGTGTGGCCCGCGATGACCAGCGTACCGAGGCCGTTGATGCCGTACTGCAAAACGACGGAGCCCGCCGAGACGATGCTGCTCATGAGGCCCATGGAGATGCTCTGGCTGAACAGCTCCCAATAGAGGCGGCTCTCCACATGGAAGTGCTTTTTCCCGGGCAGGAGCAGCCGGGCGCTGCGGAAGACATACAGGATGCAGAGCGCCACCGACACGCCCTGAGAGATGACCGTCGCCACACCGGCACCGGCCACGCCCATGCCCAGCACGGCGATGAACCAGAGGTCGAGGATGACGTTGAGCACCGACGAGAGGATGAGGAAGACCAGCGGCATGAAGCTGTTGCCGATGGCCCGCAGCAGGCCGGCGCAGAGGTTATAGGCAAACATGACGATGACGCCGAGGTCGATGATGATGATATAGCCGTAGGCGTCCTCTAAAATTTCCGCCGGGGTGTCCAGCAGCTCCAGCAGCGGATACAGGCCCGCCGCGCCTGCCAGCGTGATGACCGCCGACGCGATGATGCCGATGACGATGGAGCCCGCCACGGTCTGTTTGAGCTGATCCTCGTCTCCGGCCCCGTAGGCGCGCGCTGCGACGATGGCGAGGCCGTTGCCGATACCGATGCCAAATCCGACCAGAAGCTCGTAGATGGCCCCGCAGGCGCCAATGGCGGCAAGGGCGGTATCGCCCAGCACATTGCCGACGATCATGGTGTCCACGGTATTATAGAGCTGCTGGAAGAGGCACGACACCAGAATGGGCAGCATAAAGACGAGCAGGCTCTTGAAGATGGGGCCGTTCATCAAATCGACGTTCCGGTTGAAGAATGATTTTTTCGCAGGGGACTGGGTCATAGGCTTCTCCTTTTTTGCCCACAAAAGGGAGCCGTTGCACACAACAGCTCCCTTTAAGCATTTCATCTGATTTTACAGCTCCTGCGTCTCGAAGCCGTTGATGGTCAGCACTTCCACACTCTTGAAGCCTGCGGCCTTGACGGCGGCAGCCGCCTCGTCGAAGCCGAAGGTCAGGCTGTCCACATCGTGGGCGTCGGAGGTGATGATGACCTTGCCGCCCATCTTCTGCCACTCGCCCAGCAGCCACGGGCCGGGGTAGAAGTCCTTGCGGTAGCCGCGGTAGACGCCGCCGGTGTTCACTTCCAGCAGGCAGCCCTGCTCTTTGGCCACATTCAGCGCCTTGAGGGCTGCGGCCTTATAGCGGGGCGACTCTTCGTCGAAGAACTCACCGGCAGCGTTCAGCTTCTTGATGAGGTCGATGTGGGCGAGGATGTCGGGGCCCATGGCCGCCACCTTCTCCACCTCGGCGAAGTATGCCTCCACAGCGGCCAGCGGGTCGCCGTCGAAGTCGTCGTAGATGCAGTCGTGGAGATCCTGGGGACGGAAGTCGATCTCGTAGTATTTGCCGGTGTTCTTGCCGTAGAGGTGGTGCGCAGAGCCGATCCAGTAGTCGTAGCCGGTGCGCTTGTCCTCGCTCAGCAGGTCCCACTCGATGCCGCAGAGGATGTCCACCTTGCCCTTGTACTCGGTCTTGAGCTTGGCGATGGTGGCCTTGTACTGGGCCGTGCGGCTGGGGCTCATGCAGTATTCACGGTCGCGCTGGGTATAGCTATGGCCCGTGAAGCCCAGTGTGGTCAGCCCCTTCGCACACGCAGCGGAGGCCATCTCCTGCAAGGTGTTTTTGCCGTCGCACATCGTCGAGTGACAATGGACACTGGACTTCTTATAATCTGCCATAGTGAATCACTGCATCCTTTCCTGTTTGACCTTGTGGTCGATAACGTGTCGTTTTTCCAGCTCGCGGGTGATGTCCTCCACCGTGATGCCGGCCTGCACCATCAGCACCAGCACATGGTATGCCAGATCGCTGATCTCGTAGACCGTCTCGGCCTTGTCTTCCTTTTCGCCCGCGATGATGACCTCAGTACACTCCTCGCCCACCTTCTTGAGGATCTTTTCTTTGCCCTTCTCGAAGAGATAGGTGGTGTAGCTGCCTTCTTTGGGGCTGGTCTTGCGGCCCTTGATGAGGTCATACAGCCCCTGCCAGCTGAACTGCTTCAGCTCCGGGGAAACATACACTTCGTTGAAAAAGCAACTCTCGGCACCGGTGTGGCAGGCGGGGCCGCTCTTGACGACCTCCACCACCAGCGCGTCGGCGTCGCAGTCGGCGGTGATGGACACCACACGCTGGACGTTGCCGCTGGTCTCGCCCTTGCGCCAGATCTCCTGACGGCTGCGGCTCCAGAACACCGTCCGGCCCTCCGCGATGGTCAGCGCCAGCGTCTCGGCGTTCATGTAGGCGAGGGTCAGCACCTCTTTGGTGTAGTGGTCCTGCACGATGGCAGGGATGAGGCCCTTTTCGTCAAATTTCAGGTCCATAATGTTTCTCCTCCCCCGCAGGGGGACAGCTATAGTTTAGCGTATTCGGCGGGCAAACGCAAGGGCTCAGAGCCGCATTTCCACGCCATTTTCGTTTAAGTATTCCTTTAGCTCCCGGATGGTGAGCAGCTTCTGGTGGAAGATGCCCGCCGCAAGGCCCGCGTCGATGCCTTTATGATGGAACAGCTCGAGGAAGTCTTCCTTTTTGCCCGGGCCGGCCCCGGCGCCCCGCCGTTTCCCGGGCGCTTTTGTCTTATGATAAGGCTATTTTACTTTATCTAGATAAAGTTGTAAAGTGTGAAAGTGAACGTGTTTTCATTTTTATGATACGATTTTTCTGTGCGTTTGTACAGAAAGGCGAAATGATTTCACGAAAGCCTGCTTTGAGATGATGGGAGCGCAAAAAAGGAGCCGCCGCACAGCGTTTTCCGTGCAGCGGCTCCTCGCCGTTTTATTCTCAGCCCAGCAGTTCCAGCACGCCGCTCTTGGGACGTGCGCCGACGGCCTGACGAACCAGCTTACCGTTCTCGAACAGCAGCAGGGTGGGGATGCTCATGACGCCGAACTCGGCAGCCAGCTCGGGCTGCTCGTCCACATTGACCTTGCCCACCTTGACATCGGTGCGCTCCTCGGCCACCTCGTCCACGACGGGGCTCAGCATCCGGCAGGGGCCGCACCAGGCGGCCCAGAAATCGAGCAGGACAGGCTGAGCGCTCTTCAGCACCTCGGTCTCAAAGTTTTCTTTCGTGATGGTGATGACTGCCATATCGTTTCCCTCCATAAAGAGCGTTTTTTCATCTGACAGGGACAGTATACCCCAAACTCCGGCGTTTTTCCGTGAGCAAGTCACATAAAAAGCCCGGGGCAGACATTTTCTGCTCCTGGCTCTGGAAATTATTTTGCGATTTCAGGCTCAGATGTCCTTCAGGGCGTTCTTGCCGGCGACATAGCCGTAGTACATGGCCATGGAGTGGCTGACGCCCTTCAGGCCGATGGGGTACTCGGTGGCAAAGCGGTTGCCCTGGATGTTGCCGGCGACGTACAGGCCGGGGATGCCCTATTCCACACCGGTCTGGCGGATGGTGGAAAACTACGAATCGGTCTACGCCGAGCTTCTGGCCGGGCGGGGGATGTTCCTCTGCCCGATGATATACCCGGCCTTCCCTGCCGGGTGGCACATCCCGCTGCATCTGTCCCTCCCGGACACCCGCCTGCTGACCCTGCGGGATGACCCCCGCCCCGAGATATGCACCCTGCGCAAAGTCTTCGCCGAGGTGTACGCCGAGAGGGAAAAGCTGATAAAAGCTCTGTGAGATGCAAAAACGCCGCCGTGCAATATCCGGGTGGTCATAAAACAGTAAATCCTCCGTATGGTTCAGATCATACGGAGGATTTGTTTATGTCTAATCTTCAAACTTGCTGGCGGTAAACGGTTTGCCAAAACCGTTTACGGACGACAAGTCCACAGAGGATAGCCGCTTTAGCGGCGCAAGGGGGTGTAGCCACCTTGACGGAACGAAGTAACGCAACCATTCTCGGTCAAGCAGTTTTCTCCTGCTGACGGAGAATGAAGCTCCGCAGGACGCACTTCTATACTCTCGATCGAGAGTATAGAAGTGCGTCCTTTCGTTCCTAAAGGGATTTTTCGTTTGCTTCTCTCTTCGACAAATCATAAGTTGTCAATCAGATTTGAATTTGAAATTCTCCGAACTCAAACAGTCCGTTTCCTTGTTTGAGTTGTCCGTTTCTCTCCAATTGCGCAAATCCAGCTTCGATTGTGTTTATCAATGAAACAGGAATATTCAGCTCGTGATGACCAGGCATAATCCTTTCTATTTTGAATTTCTGCACCTGCTTTACAGACTGATAGAAAAGCTGCGGGTCGGTGGTTGGATAAAAGGCATAAAGGCATCCCTTGTAGACCAAATCGCCGGAATACAGGTATTTTCGTCCCTGCTCGTAAAAACAACAGTGTCCGGGAGAGTGGCCCGGCGTGTGAATTACCTGAATAACTCGTCCACCTAAATCCAATAAATCGCCATCGTGCAGAATTTTTTGCGGCTCTCCCTGAAAAACCTGATAAGCGTTAATATCAAACTCTGGCGGAAAATTACAAGGAATTTTTGCCAGATTATCCTTAACAACCTGCATCGGTATGGGAAACCTGACGGATAGCCAATTCTTTTCCTTTTCATGTACGGCGATATTATCAAAATATTTATGCCCGCCGATGTGATCCCAGTGAATATGGGTTGTAACCACCATAACAGGCAACTTCGTTAAGCTGTCTACGATTTCTCTAATATTTGAAACACCCAACCCGGTATCAATGAGAACTGCACTTTCCTCACCACATAACAGATAGCAGTGTGTTTCTTCCCAGTGCTTATACTCACTAATCGCAAATGTTTGGGAATCAATTTTTTCGACGGTAAACCATTCACTCATATACTATGCTCGCTTCTGTAAATTCCGATTTGTCTCGTGCTTTTTCAATAAATTATACTAGAAAATTATGAAGAAATCTACCGTTAGGATAAGACCGCCCGAATATGTTTGGCTCGGGCGGTCTCGGTATCAATCATAAATCAATTCAAACTTCACGATAGCTTCTGCCTGCGCCGTGCAAGCGTTCGTCTGCCGTACCCATTCCATTTGGTTTTCAGCTTTCAGCTGTTCGGTCACGCCGTTTCGCTTCGCCAGCTCCGGCACGATCAGCTCCATGCGGTTTCGTGCCGCTTTGTTGATTTCAGCACAATACTGTCTTACGCACACCTGCCAATGCACAGCGGCGTTCGTTATTTCAGAGAGAGAGCTTACCTGCCCAGCATTTCCTTTGCGGTCTTGCAGATGGTGGCAGCGTCCAGACCGTACTCCTTCAGCAGGTCCCAGGCGGGGCCGGAGCAGCCGAACTTGTCCTGCACGCCGACGCGGCAGACAGGGGTGGGCAGCTTCTCGCTGAGCAGGGAGCAGACAGCCTCGCCCAGACCGCCGATGACGTTGTGCTCCTCGGCGGTGACGATCTTGCCGCACTCCCGGGCAGCCTTGAGGATGATGTCCTCATCCAGAGGCTTGATGGTGTGGATGTTGATGACGCGGGCGTGGATGCCCTCGGCAGCCAGAGTCTCGGCGGCCTTGCGGGCCTCGTTGACCATCAGGCCGGTGGCCACGATGGCAATATCACTGCCCTCGGTGAGCTGCTCGCCCTTGCCGATCTCGAAGTGATAGCTGGCCTCGTCGTGGAACACGGGAACCGCCAGACGGCCAAAGCGGAGGTAGACAGGACCCTGCATCTCGTAGGCGGCGCGGACAGCAGCGCGTGCTTCCACGTCGTCGGCGGGGCAGATGATGGTCATGCCGGGCAGGCTGCGCATGAGGGCGAAGTCCTCGCAGCACTGGTGGGAAGCGCCGTCCTCACCGACGGAGATGCCGCCGTGGGTAGCGCCGATCTTCACGTTCAGGTGGGGGTAGGCCACGGAGTTGCGGATCTGCTCAAAGGCACGGCCCGCAGCGAACATCGCAAAGCTGGACACGAAGGGAACATAGCCCATGGTGGACAGGCCGGCGGCGACCCCCATCATGTTGGCCTCGGCGATGCCGCAGTCAAAGTGGCGGTCCGGGTGAGCCTTGCGGAACACACCGGTCTTGGTAGCGGCAGCGAGGTCGGCGTCCAGGACCACCAGGTCGTTGTGGCCCTCAGCGGCCAGTGCTTTCAGAGTATTGCCGTAGCTCTCGCGGGTAGCGATCATTTTCACATCTGCCATCTTACTTGTCCTCCTGTTCCAGCGCGGCGTAGGCTGCGTTCAGCTCCTGCATGGCCGCAGCGTACTCCTCGTCGTTGGGGCCTTTGCCGTGCCAATCCACAGAGTTGATCATAAAGGAGACGCCGGCACCCTTGACGGTGTCCAGAATGATGCAGGTGGGCTTGTCGTTTTCGGCGTGGAACGCCTTGATGGCGGACTCGATCTGGTCGTAGTCGTGGCCGTTGATGGTCAGGACGTTGAAGTTGAACGCCTTGAGCTTTTCTTCCAGCGGGGCGCTGTTCATGACCGTCTCGGTGGTGCCGTCGATCTGGAGGTGGTTGCGGTCCAGCATGACACAGAGGTTGGAGAGCTTATAGTGGGCGGCGAACATGAAAGCCTCCCAGCACTCGCCCTCTTCCACCTCACCGTCACCGAGGATGGTGTAGACATTGATGGGCTTGCCGCTGTGCTTTGCGCCCAGAGCCATGCCGCAGGCGGCAGACACGCCCTGACCCAGACTGCCGGTGGACATATCCACGCCCGGAGTCTCATTCATGTTGGGGTGGCCCTGCAGGTAGCTGCCGATCTTGCGCAGGGTCTTGAGGTCTTCCACCGGGAAGAACCCGCGCTCGGCCAGCGTGGCGTAAAGTGCAGGAGCCGCATGGCCCTTGGACAGCACGAAGCGGTCGCGGTCCGGTTTTTTCGGCTCCTTGGGGTCGATGTTCATATCCACGAAGTAGAGATAAGACAGCACCTCGGCGATGTCCAGACTGCCGCCCGGATGGCCGCACTTGGCGCTGTGAGTTCCCTCGATCACGCCCATGCGGATGTGACAGGCGTGCTTGGCAAGGGTAAGCTTTTCTGCATTTGTCATGATGGTCCTCCCGTATGAACCTCAGAAGTTGCAAGTATACAGCCGCGCAAGGCACAGCTCCCGCCGCCCCATTGCGCTATAATTCAAGTTTATATTATCTATTCTGTGCAAAAAGGTCAAGCTTCTTACAGCAAAATGTACACAGGCGGTCAAAAACTGCTCCAAACGCCTTCTTTTTTGGTCAATTTGCAGCCTGTCCGGGGGCAGTCTTGACAAATCCTGCGGCACTCTGCTATAATTTTCACGATTTCCGGCAGGAAGCCGGGCCTGCGGGCCGAAGCCCGCCTTACACTATTTTCAGCCGCCGCATTTTTGAAACAGACGCCATGAAGGGGTCTGCCGTTGGCTTGCAAGCCGACTGGCAGGCCTCTTTTTTCTGTTTTTCTGCGGCGCAGTCACAGGAGGAAACAGATGAAAACCAAAAACGCTTCTCCGGCCCGCAATGTCGTGCTGGCCGCACTCTTTCTGGCGCTGGCCTTCGTGCTGCCCATGGTGACGGGCCATCTGCCGCAGGTAGGCAATATGCTCTGCCCGATGCATTTCCCCATCCTGCTCTGCGGCTTCGTGCTGGGCGGGCCTTGGGGTCTGGCTGTGGGCTTTGCGGCCCCGCTGCTCCGCTCGGTGCTCTTCGGGATGCCCCCGATGTTCCCCATCGCCATTTCGATGGCTTTTGAGCTGGCAGCTTACGGCGCCGTGTCCGGCTGGCTCTACCGCCGGGTGAAGCACACCCTGCCCATGACCTACGCCACCCTCGCGGCGGCCATGGTGGCCGGCCGCCTCGTCTGGGGCGCTGTCCGCTTCGTGCTGGCGGGCCTGTCCGGCTCGGGCTTCCCGTTCTCGGCCTTCCTGTCCGGCGCGCTCTTCACCGCTGTGCCGGGCATCATCGCACAGCTGGTGCTCATTCCCCTCATCATCACCGCTCTGCAGAAAGCCAAGGTGCTGGAGTAACAGGTTCTCGCTGCCTTTATCGCAAGTCAAGAAATTGGTGCAGCATCCAAACAACATCTTTTCGATATGCAATTCAACGCTGTTGCTGTTGCATTAAAAAGTTGAATTACTGTCATCAAGCCTCTCAGTCGAGCTTACGCTCGCCAGTTCCCCTGATAGGGGGAGCCTCTGGCAAAAAGAGAAAGTTTTTCTCTCTGTCAAAGCCTCTCCTCCGTAGGAGATGTGGCATTGCGAAGCCATGACGGAGAGGTTTTTCGTTTGCTTTCTCCCTGACGTATTTCGGCGTTTCTTCCAAAAAAATCCTAAAAAGTTTATTTCAAACGCCGAAATTGCCCGCGATCTTCAATTAAATCTTGTAAAGTTGCAGGAATCATGTAAACTAGAATACAACATTGTGTCGCAACCGCAACGGGGAGATTGCGCTTTCCGGCAGGGCGGCAGGAAAAGGAGAGTTTCTATGAGAAACGCAAAGCAAAGCATCCGGCGCACCGTGGCCGGACTGCTGGCAGGCGCGATGCTTCTAGGCATGACACCGCTGGCCGCGTTTGCGGAGGGGTCTTCCTCCGCATCGGGCGACTGGCAGTTCAAAGCCTTCGGCACCTCCACTGCAGCAGGAGTCAACACCATCGCAGATGGCGCGGACATCAACGGCAAGGTCACCCTCAACTCCTGCACCATCAAAGATGATGGCACCATCGACAAGAAGGGCGGCAAGTTCGTCGCGGACTCCCCGGCAGACGGCCTGTCCTTCTACTACACCACCATCGACCCGACCACCCAGAACTTCTATCTGCAGGCCGATGTCACCATCGATTATGTGAACCCGGCTCCGGACGGTCAGGAGGGATTTGCCCTCATGGTGCGCGACAGCATCAGCGGCTCCGGCAGCTATTTCTCGAATCAAATTTCTGTCGTCGGCACCAAGCTCCCTCTGGACGGTGTTGAGATCAAAGACGCTGTGGGCGTCCGCAGCTACACCGGCATCATCTCCAACGAGACGGCTGCTTCCAACGACGTCAAGTCGAATCGTGCGGCGTTCAGCTCGCAGGCCATCAAGCAGGGCGACACCTACCGTGTGAGCCTTGCCAAGACCAGCAACAGCTACGTCGCCACCCAGTACGCCATCAACGCCGACGGCTCGACCGGCGACGTCGTCGGCTCTTCGACCTTGTACATCTCGGCGAAGGACAGCACCGCTTCCAGCGTCTCCAAGTACGCAGAGCTGGACGACCCCATGACCGTGCAGGAAGCCAACAAAGCTTATCTGGGCTTTGCGGCGGCGCGCGGCATGAACGTGACCTTCTCCAACATCACCTACACCACGAGCACGTGGAACGCTTCCGAGTGGACGCTCCAGCCTACCAGCTATGTTGCCCCCGTTTACCAGATCACCAGCCCTGCCACCTGCACCGGTGACAGCTATGAACTGGTGTTCAAGGCCAACGCCGACGGCAAAGCGACCGTCTCCGCAAACGGTGTGGTCGTGGACAAAAATGTGGACATCAAGGCAGGTGAGCCCTTCTCCAAGAGCTACGCCGTGACCGGCGATACCACCTTTAAGGTCAAGTTCACCCCGGACAAAAACTACGCCATCAGCGCGTACGAAAAGCTGAGCAGCTACGATTCCGCTGCTATCGAGAAGAAGGTTTCGCTCCGTACTCTGGGCGCGAACGGCATCATCGTCGTCACCCCGGACGGCAGCGCAGCTAACAATGGCACCCGTGCGGAAGACGCAGTTGACATTCAGACCGCGCTGAACTACGCCGCAGCAGGCCAGACCATCCAGCTGGAAAGCGGCACCTACCATCTGACCGGTGAGCTGAAAGTCGAGCGCGGCCGCGACGGCACCGCAGAAGCTCCCATCACCATGACGACTGCTGACGGCAAGTACGCAACGCTGGACTTCGGCGGCGTCGGCACTGGTTTCAGTGTCTGGGGCAATTACTGGAACATCAGCAAGATCAACATCACCAACACCGCAGACGGCGCGAAGGGTATGCAGCTGGCCGGCAGCTACTGCGTCCTCGAGCAGATGAATTTCTACAACAACGGCAACACCGGCCTGCAGGTCTCCGGCCTGTCCACTGATAACAAGGCTCTGTGGCCCAGCCACAACACCATCAAGAACTGCACCTCCATGAACAACGCAGACCGCGCGATGGAAGACGCCGACGGCTTTGCCGCCAAACTGACCACCGGCGAGGGCAACGTCTTCGACGGCTGCATCGCTGCTTACAACGCCGATGACGGCTGGGATCTCTTCGCAAAGGCTGCAACCGGTTCCATCGGCGCGGTCACCATCCAGAACTGCGTCGCCTACAAGAACGGTTATCTGATGCTGGCTGCAGAGCCGGTCAAGAAGCAGTCGCTCCAGTTCCCGACCGTCACCTGTGACGACGACGGCAACCTGAGCTTCAGCAATGTTGCTGTCACCATCGCGGCAGGCAACGGCAACGGCTTCAAGATGGGCGGCACCAATCTGCCCGGCAACCACAAGCTCCTCAACTCCATCTCCTACGACAACGCCGCCAAGGGCATCGACTCCAACTCCTGCCCGGACGTCAAGGTCTACAGCTCCACTTCCTACAACAACGAGGGCTATAACGTCGCGCTCTACACCGGCAACAAGTCCGCTGTGACCGACTATGCCGCCGACGGTGTCATCTCCTTCCGCAAGGGTACCGACGGCAAGGAGCAGCTGGCCCTCCAGAGCCAGAGCAGCACCGCTGTCTACGGCCCGAACAACTTCTACTGGGATTCCGAAACCCAGACCAGCCACAACAAATCCACCAACACCGTCACGGTGAAGGAGAGCTGGTTTGAGAGCCTCGACACCTCCGTTGCTCCGACCCGGAACGCAGACGGCAGCATCAATATGCACGGCCTGCTCCTGCTGACCGCTGAGGGTCTGGCCGCCACCGATGCAGGCGCACGCGGTTCCGCATGGGGTCAGCCCGAGGCGGCCAAGGCGACCATCTGGGTCGTCGGCGACTCCACCGTTTCCGCTTTCGACGACAGCTATTATCTGCCGCGTGAAGGCTACGGTGAGGAGATTGCGAACTACTTCAACGCAGATGTCTACAATCTGGCTGTCTCCGGTGCGTCCAGCAAGGACTTTACCGGCATGAGCAGCTACAATACCCTGATGAACGGTTCCGATACCGTTCCGGCTCTGGGCGACGCTTCCGGCGACAAGTTCCTCATCATCGGCTTCGGCCACAATGACGAGAAGACCGAGCCTGCCCGTTACACCAACCCCAACGGCGACTACAAAACCGAAGGCTCCTTTGCCAACAGCCTCTATGTCAACTACATCCAGCCTGCTCTGGAGCGCGGTGTCATCCCGGTCGTCTGCACGCCTATTGCGCGCCTGACGAACGAGAACATCAAGGCCAGCTACGACAGTGCTTCCGGCCACAAGACCCAGACCGTCACCATTGGCGACACCGTCTATGAGGGCGGCTATTACGCACAGGCCATCCGTGATATGTGCAGCGAGCTGCACCTCATCTGCGTGGATCTGACCGATGCCACCATCAACGAGAACATCACGATGGGCAAAAAGGCTCAGTACACCCACAGCTTTACCGGCGCAAAAGAAGGCAAAAAGGGCAATCTGGTTCCCACCGGTCTTGACTTGACCCACACCAACAGCTATGGTGCAAAGCTGAACGCATGGCTCATCGACCAGCTCACCATCGACACGCCGCTGGGCGCGTACAGCAAACACAAGGAAAAGCCCACCTACAAGCAGTTCTACGGCGATGCCGCAAACCCGGATTACGTTCCTTCCAGCTATGTCTCTCCCACCGAGAACAGCACGCTCTGGCCGGCCTTTACCGACGCCAACGGCACCGTCTGGAATGGTTCCGTCTTCGGCAATGTCGGCGGCAATGATAAAATCTCCGGCGGCGATTTCACCGCAACAGTTGACGGCCAAAACATCACCCTCGGCGTCACCAACAACCGCGGTAAGATCGCGTCCACGGTGGACGGCCTGATGATGTACTACGTCAAGCTGCCTGCAGGCACCAACTTCACTCTGACCGCAAAGGCCACCGTCAACTCACTGGCAAAAAACAATCAGGTCTCCTTCGGCCTGATGGCCCGTGATGAGATGTATGTTGATACCAGCATCTCCGACCCCATCGGCGATTATGTCGCCGTCGGCACCCGGAATCAGGGTGCGATCAACTGCTTCGGCCGCAAGAGCGGTGAGTTGTACGACGGCCCGGCTGCGACTGTCAAGTACGGTGCAGGCGACACCGTTGACCTGAAGCTCATCGGCACGGCAGACGGTTTCACTCTGATCTACGGCGACAACGAGACGGCTTCCACAGGCTTCGACTACGCACTGACCGCCATTGATTCCGATTACATCTATGTCGGCTTCTATGTGGCACGCAATGCAAATGTCACCTTCAGCGATATCCAGCTGACGACCAACGGCGTTTTCTCCGCTTCCGGCTCCGGCCTGAAAGCGGTATGGAACAAGGTCAAGGACCTTTTCCCGTTCTAAGCTTCGCCTGATTTTCGGGTTCTTCTTCTGATCCCTTACACACGCAAAAAAGACCAGCGTTGCGGATGCAATGCTGGTCTTTTTTCAGGGCTTTCGCTCTGCGTTATGAACATACACGAAGAAAGAAGGAAGGCAATTACTTCAGGAAGTCCGGCAGGGACTTGCCCTGCTTGAGCCACTGATGATACTCGGCGGTCGCGGCGAACTCCACGTCGCCGGCGGAGTTCAGCGCAGTCTCCACAGAGTCCTGGATCACACCGATGATGAAGCCGACACCGACCATCTGCATGGCCACATCGTTGGAGATGCCAAACAGGGAGCAGGCCATGGGGATGAGCAGCAGAGAGCCGCCGGCCACGCCGGAAGCGCCGCAGGCACCCAGAGCGGACATGGCGCTCAGGACGACGGCGGCAGGCAGGGTCACGGGGATGCCCAGCGTGTTGGCCGCAGCCAGCGTCATGATGGTGATGGTGATGGCCGCACCATCCATATTGATGGTAGCGCCCAGAGGGATGGAGACGGAATACATCTCCTTATCGAGGCCCAGCTTCTCGCACAGGGCCATGTTGACGGGGATGTTGGCCGCAGAGCTGCGGGTGAAGAAAGCGGTCAGGCCGGACTCCTTCAGGCAGCGGAACACCAGCGGATACGGGCTGCAGCGCAGATAGAGGAAGATGATAAAGGGCGAAACGATGAGCGCCATGAAGAGCATGGTACCCACCAGCAGGGCCAGCAGCTTGCCGTACTGGGTAAAGATGGCCAGACCGTTACCGGCCACGTTGGTATACACCAGACCCATGATGCCGAAGGGAGCCAGATTGATGATCCAGCGCACCACCTGCGACACAGCGTCGGCAGTGTCGGCGAGGAACTTCTTGGTGGTGTCAGAGCCGATGTTCTTCATGGCAAGGCCGAACATGCAGGCCCAGAACAGGATGCCGATGTAGTTGCCGCTCATCAGAGAGCTGACAGGGTTGGCGACGAAGTTGGTGAGCAGGGTGCTCAGCACCTCGCCCAGACCCTGCGGCACCACGTCCGACTGAGCAGCGTCTGCCAGAACGACCGACACAGGGAACATGAAGCTGGTGATCGAAGCGATAGCAGCCGCAAGGAAGGTGGTGAGCATGTACAGCCAGATGACCGTACCGAAGCGGCGGTCCAGCTTGGAGCCGCCCTGTGCCAGTGCGCTCGCCACGATGACGAACACCAGCACCGGAGCGATGCCCTTCAGTGCGCCGACGAACAGGCTGCCCAGCTCGCCGACCCAGCCTGCACCCGGCACCGCAAGCGCCAGCACCGCGCCGATGACCAGACCGACGACGATGCGAAGGATGAGGCTGACCTCATTGTACTTCTTCGCAATGGCTTTTGCACCATTCATCATATAGAACACTCCTCCGTATTTGTGCGTACTCGACGCACACTTTTCCTGTCTCTTACCCGAAGACAGCTGTTATTATAGCACACACGGAAGAAAAGTCAAAGGTTTTCAGTGGATTTTTCGGGCTGCTTCGGCAGATTTTTTCGTTTTCGGCCTTCCTCCGCGCCGCCTTATGTGTGCGCCATAGAAATACACAACCAAAATATTTCACCGCTCAGGGCAGAAAAATCCCCCGGCAGAGTTTGTCTGCCGGGGGATAGTCATTCTTATTTATTTTTTCTGATTTTTCAGTCGTCCAGATAGGTCACTTTGCCGGGGAGGAAACCCCGGATGCCCATGCCGGGCGCATCCGAGACGGTGATATTCTTCTCGTCGAAGACCGCGCCGCCGAGGATGTGGTCCTCGCTGCAGAGCACCGGGCCGTCCAGGTCTACTTTGGTGATGATCTTCTTGGCGCAGGCCAGCTCCACGGCTGCGTTGACCGAGATCTTGGCTTCCAGCATACAGCCGATCATGCACTCCACACCGTAGACCTCTGCCGCCGAGGCGATGCGGAGGGCGTTGGTGATGCCGCCGCACTTCATCAGCTTGATGTTCACAAAGTCGGCTGCGCCGGTCTGCATGATGCGCAGGGCATCCGCCGGGCTGAACACGCTCTCATCGGCCAGTACCGGCACGCTGGCGTGGCGGGTAACGTACTGCATCCCCTCGAGGTCAGCCGCCGGGACAGGCTGCTCGACGAACTCGATGTCCAGGCCCTTCTCCTGCATCTGGTCGAGGATGCGGACAGCCTGCTTTGCATTCCACGCCTGATTGGCGTCGATGCGGAGCTTGACGTCCTTGCCCACGGCCTCGCGGACGGCGGCCAGACGGGCCACGTCCAGCTCCGGGTCGATGCCCACCTTGACCTTCAGGCAGTCATAACCGCGCTGGATGGCGGTGCGGGCGTCCCGGGCCATCTCCTCGGGCGGGTTGACGCTGATGGTGATGTCCGTCACGATATTGCTGCGCGCGCCGCCCAGCATTCGGTAGACCGGGGCGCTGTACTTCTGGCCCAGCAGGTCCCACAGGGCCATATCCACGGCAGCCTTGGCGCTGGTGTTGTGGACGAGGGCCTTCTGCACGGCGGCGGTCAGATCCTCGAACTCGTCGAGGCCGCGGCCCAGGATGGCCGGGGCGATGTGGTCGCGGATGGCGCCGATGATGGCACCGGTGGTGTCGCCGGTGATGACGCCGGTGGGAGGTGCCTCACCGTAGCCCACCGCGCCGGTGTCGGTGTGCAGCTCAACGATGACGTCCTCCACGCTGCTCACGGTGCGCAGCGCTGTCTTGAAGGGGACGCGGAGCGGGGTCGAGATGCGGCCCAGCTTTACCTGTGTGATCTTCATGCCAGTCCCTCCTTATTCTTCCTGCATGTGTACGGTGGCCGACAGCCTCTGATAGGCGACGCGGGGCATGCCGTCTTCCACATGGATGATGCCGCAGCGGGCAAAACCGTTCTTCTCGAGAAGATGCTGCATGATCTTGTTGTCGGCGTGGGTGTCGGCCCGCAGGCTCTCGCAGTGCTCGAGGCACCATGCGATGACCTCAGACGCCACACCCCTGTGGTCACCCGTCGAGGCCAGCCGGTGGATGGTGCCGTAAGGCACCTCATCGTTGAGCCACTGGCCGTCCTTGATTTTCGCGTAGGTGGGGTCCGGCCCGAGGATGAAGGCAAACACCGCCTCGAGACGGCCGTTCACCGTATAGACGAACAGCCGGTTGGAGTCGATGTCTTCTTCCAGCATCTCCTGCGGCGGATAGCTGTCGCCCCACTGGGTCGGGTTGCCCGAATCCGCCATTGCTTTCCGGGCATGGGCATAGATCTCTAAAATTTGCTCCAGATCAGAGCGCCGTGCTCCACGAAACATTCCATTCCCACCTTCTCTTTCTATGCGCCGCAGCGCACTCCCGCATTTTTTCAGGTCCGGCTTTTATTGTAACACACTCTGCATCGTTTTTCCATCTTAAGACATCAAAAGACGTCCCGCTGACACGGGACGTCTTTTTTCGCGGTGTGCTCAATGGTCAGGCCGGTGTGCGGGTGCGGGCCGCGCGGCTCTGGCGGTACTCACGGGGGCTCTGGCCGTACCGCTCGTGGAACAGGCGGTAGAAATAGCTGGTGTTCTCGTAGCCGACGTAGGTGATGATCTGCTGGATGTTCCAGTCGCTGCGGCGCAGCAGGCGGGCGGCAGTCTCCATCCGGTGCTTCTGGAGCAATTCCTTGTAAGTACGGCCTGTCTGCGCCCGGACGCACTCGCTGACATAGGCCAGAGAGACGCCGTAGCTGCGGGCCACATTGGAGAGGCTGGCCTCGCGGTAATTCTTGGTGATCTCATCCAAAGCCGCCTGCACCAGCTCTTCGCGGCTGACGGCCGCGCCGTAGGCTTCCAGCGGGAATTTCTTGATGCTCATAGGTATCCTCCGTTGCGGCGCAGCCGGGGACATGGGGGATGTCGGAGCCGGGCCGCGCTCAGGTCTCATAAGCGTCCCTCTGTTGGGAAGCTTCTGCTTATAATACGGCGCATCCGGGCCGGAAATTGCATAAGACAAGAAAAAACCCCAAAATTTTTCAGACGGGGTTCCGACAAAGCAAAAGCTGCCGCCCGCCTCGGGCAGCAGCTTTTCAGGAAAAGAAGAAGAGGAAAACAGAACTCAGAACATCTTCTCGTGGTGATACCGGCCCGTGCGCAGGAACTCCACCCACTCGGCGATGTTCACGGCGTGGTCGCCGATGCGCTCGAGGTACTTGATGACCATCAGCACGTCGAGGGCGGCGTCCACTTTGCCGGGGTCGGCGGCGATCTCCGCCGCCAGCATCCGCTTGATGGTGTTGAAGTCGTAGTCCACCGCGTCGTCGTCGTCGATGACGGCTTTTGCCGCCGCCTCATCTTCCGCCGCAAAGGCGCTCATGGCGTCCTGCAGCATCTTGTGGGCTTTGCGGCCCATCTCAATGCTCCTGCTCACGGCGGGGTCGCCCGCCGTGCGGACGCCGGCCAGATGGGGGACGATCTCCGCGATGTCGGCGGCATGGTCCCCGATGCGCTCCACGTCTGTCACCACCTTCATGGCAGCAGAGATAAAGCGCAGATCACCTGCCACCGGCTGCTGACGCAGCAGCAGGGTCATGCAGCGGTGCTCGATGTCCCGCTCCATCCGGTTGACCTCGGTGTCGCCCTTGATGATGCCCTTTGCTGCCTCGGCGTCGGCGGTGCAGAGGGCTTCCAGCGCATCTTCCACCGCGTCGGCAGAGAGCTGGCCCATCCTGGCCAGCGATCCCTTCAGGGCCGCGAGGTCGGCCTCGTACTGTGTGCGTGTGCTCATATCGCAAACCCTCCTTTTTAACCGAAGCGGCCCGAGATGTAGTCCTCGGTGCGCTTATCCTTCGGGGTGCTGAAAATCTCGCCCGTGGGGCCGCACTCCACCAGCTCACCCAGCAGGAAGAAGGCCGTGCGGTCGCTGATACGGGCCGCCTGCTGCATGTTGTGGGTGACGATGACCACGGTGTAGTTCTTTTTCAGCTCGCTCATCAGCTCTTCCACCTTCATGGTGGAGCCGGGGTCGAGGGCGCTGGTGGGCTCGTCCATCAGCAGGACTTCGGGCTTGACAGCCAGAGCCCGGGCGATGCACAGGCGCTGCTGCTGGCCGCCGGAGAGGCCCAGCGCGCTCTTTTTCAGGCGGTCTTTCACCTCGTCCCAGAGGGCAGCGCCCCGCAGGGAGCTTTCCACCAGCTCATCCAGCTCCGCCTTATTGCGGACGCCGTGGAGCCTGGGGCCGTAAGTAATATTGTCGTAGATGCTCATGGGGAAGGGGTTCGCCTTCTGGAAGACCATGCCCACGCGGCGGCGCAGGTCGGTCAGCTGCATCTCCTTCGAAAAAATATCCTCGCCCCGGAGCCGGACGTCGCCCTCGATGCGGACGTTCGGCACAAGGTCGTTCATCCGGTTCAGGGTCTTGAGGAAGGTGGATTTGCCGCAGCCCGAGGGGCCGATGAGGGCAGTGATCTCCCGTTCGCCCACGTCCAGCGAGATGCCCTTGAGGGCCTTGAAGTCGCCGTACCAGAGGTTCAGATCTTTTGCCGAGATGACCGGCATATTATTATCCATAAAATACCCCTTACTGTTTCTGTTTGAGCTTTGTTTTTGCCAGACGGGCTGCGAGATCGATGAGAAGCACCAGGACCAGCAGCACTGCGCCGATGCCCCAGGCGGAGGCGAAGTCGCCGTCCTCGAAGGCCCGCAGATAGAGCAGGACGGAGAGGGTCGCGCCGTTGGATGTGTAAGCCTTGGCGATGCTGCCCGCAATGACTTCCGCCGCGCCGGCGGTGAAGAGCAGGGCCGCGCTCTCGCCCACGATACGGCCCACGGCCAGGATGCAGCCGGTGACGATGCCGTCGATGCTGCAGGGCAGCACGATGGTGCGGATGATGTGCCACTTGCCCGCGCCGAGGCCCAGAGCGCCCTCCCGGTAGCCCTGCGGCACCGTTTTGAGGGACTCCTGCGTGGTACGGATGATGGTGGGCAGGTTCATGACCACCAGCGTCAGGCTGCCGGAGAGCAGACAGGTCTTGAAGCCCATGGTCTGGGCGAAGACCAGCATGCCCACGAGGCCGTAGATGATGCTGGGGATGCCCGCCAGCGTCTCATTCGTGAACTCGATGACCTCAATGAGCTTCCGGTTGGAGGCGTACTCCGTGAGGTAAACTGCCGCGCCCACGCCCAGCGGAAGGACGATGAGCAGGGTGAGCAGGATGACATATAACGTGTTGAGGATAGCGGGCAGGATGCCGTCGGTGCCTTTGAGGACGCTGGCGGTGGTGGAAAGGAATTCCCAGCTGATGTTGGGGATGCCCCGCACCAGTACCAGCCCGATGACGCCCACCGTGAGGGCGATGACCAGCACTGCCGCCGCCCAGACCAGCGCGGTCATGATGACGTTCCATGTGCGGCGGGAGGGGGAGAAATCACTTTTCATCCCTGTTTCCTCCCTTCAGCACGGCGTTGAGCAGCACATTGATGACCATGATGAAGACGAACAGCACCAGCGCGATGCTGAACAGCGCCTGCTTCTGCAGGCCGCTGGCGTAGCTCATCTCCTTGGCGATGGCCGTGGTCAGGAAGGTGACGCTGCGGAAGAGGCTGTCCGGCATATTGGGGCTGTTGCCGGCCACCATCATGACGGCCATTGCCTCGCCGATGGCGCGGCCGATGCCCAGAACGATACCGGCTGCGATGCCGCTCTTGGCCGCCGGGATGCTGATCTTGAACCACGTTTCCGTATCGGTCGCGCCCAGTGCCAGACTGCCCTGCTCATACTCGGGCGGCACGGCGTTGAGGGCCGTCACCGACACCGACACGATGCTGGGCAGTATCATGATGGACAGCACCACGATGGCCGACAGCAGGCAGGCACCCGACGCCTTGCCGAAGACTTTCGCCACCGCAGGCACCAGCACCTGCATGCCCAGCAGGCCGAACACCACGCTGGGGATGCCGCTCAGCAGCTCCACCGCCGTGACGACCATATTGCGCACGCCGGGAGCTGCCGCTTTCGAGAGGAAGACTGCCGTCAGCAGGCCCACCGGCACGCCGATGAGGGACGCGCCCAGGGTGCCGTAAATACTCGAAAGCACGAAGGGAGATCGGAA
>ERZ810537.40-NODE-40-length-27706-cov-5.21674_pt1 | contig 27706 bp, 20 predicted proteins | sample MGYA00520329_ERZ810537 | MGnify/ENA primary metagenome ERZ810537 (study PRJEB31588, sample SAMN03398818) | human gut metagenome | study: EMG produced TPA metagenomics assembly of the PRJNA231909 data set (A prospective, longitudinal analysis of the... | reverse complement strand
TTTTTCGGAAGGAAAACTCACGCCACACTGGCCTATAACAACTTGACAAAACACACATGTCGGCGGTGGTCGATGCGGTGGCGAGTTCGTCCGTGTACTGTGCCCATGCGGAACCGGTGCCGCTGCCGGCCTTACGGCTCTTCACGGTCGCGGTGGCCACTTGGGATCAAAAGACTCGCGAAGGCATGATTCTGCTCGTCAACCGTGACGAGCACAACGCCCATGATGTGACAATCGACCTGACATCGTTGCCTAGGCTGGGGGAGTGGCCGTCCGTCACCAGCTCGCAGATGCTGCTCAGCGACGATATCTACCGCACCAATACGGCCGACGAGCCGGACGGCGTCACCTTGCAGCCGCTATCCGCCGCGCTTGATGAGGGTCGGATGACTGTTTCGTTGCCACCTGTCACATGGGCTTCAGTGAGGTTCACGGCCTGATTATCGCGAGCTCACGCTCTCAAAACTCGCAGATACAGGGCCGAATTCAACAAAAATGGTCTGTATCTGCGAGTTTTGAGAGCGTGATTTTCGTATCAACAACATAATGAGGGCTCCCGAGCATCGGGAATCCCCATTATTCGTCGTCATGTGCTGACAAACCCGCGCCGGCAACGCGGTCATGTGGCGCTGTCGCCAATCAGCGGCAACGCCACGAACCTTGGCCTCCTTGAATGCCTGAGCGGACGGCTTCCACGAAGCGGCGGTGTAGTCTTTTCCTGCGCCGGCGATGATGAGATATAAAACCCCGCGGACGTTGCCTCCGCGGGGTTCGTAACGAGATGTATCAGGGATTCGATTGGATCAGTCGTCGCCCAGAGTGATATGTACGCCGCCGACCAGCGCGCTGATCACGTTGTACAGCAGCGCGATGATGGTGGCAAGGAGCGTCACCAGCACGACGCCGACGATCGCCAGAATGGTGACCACCGACAGTACCGTGGACAGGCTGAACACGCTGGACAGGTTCAGGCTGTCGGCGGCCAGACCGGTGGACGGGACGATATTGTTCAGCTGGTCGAACACGCCGACCGCGTCAAGCAGCAGCCAGACCAGGGCGGCGGCAAGCACTTCGATGATCGCGCCGGCGATTGACAGCATGAACGTCACCTTCGCCACGGACCATGCGTTCACATGGGTCAGCGACAGGTTCATGCGGCGGGCGCGCGGCGTCGAACGGCGCGGCGAACGCAGGGACGCACGCGTTTTGTTGGCGCGCGGCTCGCTCTCCGGCTGCGGCTGGTTGGAAATAGAGCGCGCGACCCGAGGGGCGCTTTCGCGGACACCTTCGTGCGGTTCTGCATTGTCATGCGGACCGGGCACGAACATGTCGGTCCGTCCGGGTTCGAGGTTGTCACTCATCGTTGCTCCTTGTCGTTCCCCGATGACTCTTAGCCGAGGCTACCAGTTTTCTGAGACGATTATGCCTCGTCATCAGTGTTGTTCACATTCTCGTCAGATGCCGCGCCCGAATCACTGCCGGATGCGACGCTATCCGCGGTATCCGGAGTGTTTTCGGCCGTATCGGGAGACGTGGTCGCGGATGCGGCCGCAGCCGTATCATCCGTCGTCTCGACTTCGTCTTCGCCGGTTTCCTCGTTGCGGGCGATGGAGATAATCTCGTCGCCCTTGTCGGGCTTAGCGAGCGTCACGCCCTGCGTGGTGCGGCCGGTGCGCTTGACTTCGGTGACGTTGGAACGGATCACTTTGCCGGACTTCATGATCGCCATGACCTGATCGTCTTCGCTTACGATCAGGGCACCGACCAGCGATCCGCGACCTTCGGCGAGCTGTACCGCCTTGACGCCGAAGCCGTTACGCCCCTGCAGTCGGTATTCGCTGATCGCGGTGCGCTTGGCGAAGCCCTCATTGGTGACCACGAGCAGGTCCTGCTTGGAGTCCTCCGGAACCACGTCCATGGCGAGCAGTTCGTCATCCCCGCGGAACTTCATGCCCTGCACGCCGGCGGTCTGGCGTCCCATCGGACGCAGCTGGTCGTTGTCCGCCACGAACTTGAGGCTCATGCCCTGCTTGGAGACGAGGATGATGTCGTCTGCGGCGTTGCAAAGCGCGGCGCCGATCAGCTCGTCCGTGGGCTCGCCGGTCTCCTCGTCGGCCGCGAGACGAACCGCGATGAGTCCGCCCTGACGCGGCGAATCGTACTCGGCCAGCGCGGTCTTCTTGACCTTGCCGGTGCGGGTGGCAAGCACCAGATACTTGGCGACCTCGTAGTTCGGAATCGACAGCACGGTCTGAATCGTCTCGCCGGGACCGAACTGCAGCAGGTTCGCCACGTGCTGGCCCTTGGAATCGCGCGAGCCTTCGGGCAGCTCGTACGCCTTGATGCGGTAGACGCGGCCCTTGTTGGTGAAGAACAGCAGCCAGTTATGCGTGGACGTGAGGAAGAAGTGATCCACCACGTCATCCTCACGCAGCTTGGCGCCCTTGATGCCCTTTCCGCCGCGATGCTGTGCACGGTATTCGTTGGCCTTGGTGCGCTTGATGAAGCCGGAGTGCGTGACGGTGACCACCACGTTCTCCTCGGCGATCAGGTCTTCGACGTTCATCTCGCCCGAGTAGGGGAGGATCTTCGTGCGACGTTCGTCACCGTATTTCGCGACGATCTCGTCGAGCTCGTCGCCGACGATCGTACGCTGGCGTTCCGGCTTGGCGAGGATGTCGTTGTAGTCGGCAATCTTGCGCATGAGTTCCTCATGCTCGTCGATGATCTTCTGGCGTTCCATGTTGGCCAGTCGAACCAGCTGCATGGAAAGGATGGCGTCGGCCTGCACCTGATCGATGTCAAGGAACTCCATCAGCTTCGGCCGGGCGTCCTCGCGGCCCTGGCTGGAGCGGATGAGGCGGATGACCTCGTCGATGGCGTCCATGGCCTTGAGCAGGCCCTGCAGGATGTGGTCGCGTTCCTCGGCCTCGCGCTTGAGGTAACGGGTACGGCGTTCGATGACTTCGAGCTGGTGGTTCACCCAATGGCGGATGAAGGCGTCGAGGCTCAGCGTGCGCGGCACGCCGTCGACCAGCGCGAGCATGTTCGCGCCGAACGTCTGCTGCAGCTGGGAGTGCTTGTACAGGTTGTTGAGCACGACCTTCGGCACGGCGTCGCGCTTGAGCACGAGCACGAGTCGCTGGCCGGTACGGCCCGACGTCTCGTCGCGCATGTCGGCGATGCCCTGGATCTTGCCGTCGCGCACGCCTTCTCGGATGGAAGCGGCCAGACGGTCGGGATTCACCTGATACGGCAGCTCGGTGACCACCAGGCACATACGGCCCTTGATCTCCTCGGTGTTGACCACCGCGCGCATCGTAATCAGGCCGCGGCCGGTGCGGTACGCCTGCTCGATGCCCTTGTGGCCGAGGATCGTGGCGCCGGTCGGGAAGTCCGGTCCCTTGATGATGCCGATGAGTGCGTTCAGCAGCTCTTCACGGCTCGCTTCGGGATGATCGAGCGTCCAATGCACGCCTTCCGCCAGCTCGCGCATGTTGTGCGGGGGAATGTTGGTCGCCATGCCGACGGCGATGCCGGACGAGCCGTTGGCCAGCAGGTTCGGGAAGCGCGCGGGCAACACGGTGGGTTCCTGCGTACGGCCATCGTAGTTGGGCACGAAGTCGACGGTGTCCTTGTCGATGTCTCGCACCATTTCCATCGCAAGCGGCATCATGCGGCACTCGGTGTAACGCATGGCTGCGGGCGGGTCGTCACCGGCCGAGCCGAAGTTGCCCTGCCCGTCGACCAGCGTGTATCGCATCGACCACGGCTGGGCCATGCGCACCAGCGAATCGTAGATCGCGGCGTCGCCGTGTGGGTGGTAGTTGCCCATCACGTCGGCGACGGGTCGGGCGCACTTGGAATAGCCGCGATCAGGACGGTAGCCGCCGTCATACATCGCATACACGATGCGGCGGTGCACCGGCTTCATGCCGTCGCGCACATCCGGAAGGGCTCGTTCGACGATGACGGAGATGGCATAGTCGAGGTACGACTGACGCATCTCCTTCTGGATGTCGGTGTGGGCCACGCGATTGTCGTCGAGGACCAACTGTTCGTTGGCCTGAGGGCTGATGGGCTCCATCGAGTGTTCGGCACGCTCGTCGTTCTGCTCCGGCAGGTCGGTGCCGTTGCTGTTTTCGTCTGCCACTTGGTTGTCCTTTGGTTAAATTCTGTTCGACCGTATATTGGACGTCGTTTCTGTCGCTGTCATCGGGTGGATCGGGACCACCCCCAGTCAGCTGCGCTGCCCCCCCGCCGGCGGGGCTTGGATTAGAACCTTAAGCGTCGATGAAGCGCACATCCTTGGCATTGCGTTGGATGAAAAGACGGCGCGGTTCCACGTCGTCGCCCATCAGCATCGAGAAGGTCTCGTCCGCTGCCGCGGCATCCTCGATGTGAATCTGCTTCAGGATGCGGTGCTCAGGATCCATGGTGGTCTCCCACAGCTCCTGGTAGGTCATCTCGCCCAGACCCTTGTAGCGCTGGATGCCTTCGCCCTTGGGCAGCTGCCGGCCTGCGGCCTTGCCTTGGGCGAGTTTCTCGTCGCGTTCGCGGTCGGTGTACACGTAATCATGATCGCCGCGCGTCCACTTGAGACGGTACAGCGGAGGCATGGCCACATACACGTATCCTGCGGTGATCATCGGTCGCATGTAACGGAAGAACAGCGTCAGGTTCAGCGTGGCGATATGGGCACCGTCCACATCTGCATCGGCCATGATGATGACCTTGTGGTAGCGCACCTTGCTCACGTCGAATTCCTCGCCATAGCCGCCGCCGACCGCGGTGATCAGCGACTCGATGGTGTCGGACTTCATCATGCGGTCGATGGAGGCGCGTTCGGTGTTGAGAATCTTGCCTCGAAGCGGCAGGATGGCCTGCGTTTCCGGGTTTCGCCCTTGAATGGCGGAGCCGCCTGCCGAATCACCCTCGACGATGAACAGCTCGCACTCTTCGGGGTTGCTGGACTGGCAGTCCTTGAGCTTGTCGGGCATGCCGGCCGACTCGAAAATCGACTTGCGCCGGGTGTTCTCGCGGGCTTTCTTCGCCGCGATGCGGGCGCGGGAGGCTTCGATGGCCTTCTGGATGATGTTCTTGGCCTCTGCGGGGTGCGCGTCGAACCAGTCGCCGAGCTTGTCGGTCATCACGCGCTGCACGAAGGTCTTCGCCTCGGAGTTGCCGAGCTTGGTCTTCGTCTGCCCTTCGAACTGAGGAGTGGTCAGCTTGACGGACACGACGGCGGTCAGGCCTTCGCGCACATCGTCGCCGGAGAGGTTGTCATCCTTCTCCTTGAGGATGTTCTTGTCTCGCGCATACCGGTTCACCAGCGAGGTCAGCGCTGCACGGAAGCCTTCTTCGTGCGTGCCGCCCTCTGTGGTGGAGATCGTGTTCGCGAACGTGTGCACAGCCTCGGAATACGCGGTGGTCCACTGCATCGCGACCTCGGCCGAGATGCCGATCTTGAGGTCTTCGGCCTCGAAATCGATGACATCCTCCTCGACGGGAGTGGCCTTGCGGGACTTGACCAGGTACGAGACATAATCCTTGATGCCGTTCATGTACTGGTAAGTCACGCTCTGGTGCTTCGGCTCGGTGGAATCGTCATCGCCGGCCACTTCGTCGCCGGCCAGATCCGGCTCGCGCAGGTCGGTGAGTGAAATCTTCAGTCCCTTGTTCAGGAACGCCATCTGCTGGAAGCGGGAGCGCAGCGTCTCGAAGTCGTATACCGTGCTTTCGAAGATCGCCGCATCGGGCCAGAACGTCACGGAAGTGCCGGTCGACTCATCCTCGGCCATCGGGGCGCCCTTGGCGAGGCGGGCCGTCGGATGCTGGTTGACGTATGTCTGGGTCCAGTGGAATCCCTGGCGCCGCACTTCGATATCGACTCGCGTCGACAGCGCGTTGACCACGGAGATGCCGACACCGTGAAGGCCGCCGGACACCGCGTATCCGCCGCCGCCGAATTTACCGCCGGCGTGCAGCTTGGTCATCACGGTCTCGACGCCGGAGACGCCTTCGCCGGGAACTTCGTCGACCGGGATGCCTCGACCGTCGTCAACGACGCGGATGCCGTTGTCCGGCAGGATCGTCACTTCGATATGCGTGGCGTAGCCGGCCAGTGCCTCGTCGACGGAGTTGTCGACGATCTCGTAGACCAGGTGGTGCAGACCGCGCGGGCCGGTGGAGCCGATGTACATGCCCGGGCGGATGCGCACCGCCTCAAGGCCTTCCAGCACCTTCAGGTCGCTGGCGTCATAATGGTCGGGCGATAAGGTGTCGTCAAGCTGGGCGTCATCGAGCTCGTCCTGGGCGATGGCTTCATCGACCTCGCGGTCATGCTGCTCGGCGCTGCTCGCCGTCAGACCGCTGCCCGGAGCCTGCTCAGGCATGCCGGACTCGTCACGGGATTCATGTTCGGAATCCGATTCAAGAACTGCCACTAACGGTTTCCTTCCTGCATATTCTTTCGTCATGAAAGGTTGTTCTGCGGGCGATACGCTCTAAAACGCGAATAACGGGGGTTTCTAAGCGCTGAACCTATTATCCGCCAATCCTACCCGTCTACGGGGACTTTGGCTCTCTGAGCGAATTTAGCGCCTCTTCATCCTTGAGCCGCGAAATGTCGCGGCACGGGGGCCTGTTACCTGGATCTTGTGGACGTCCAATCCCTGCAGGCGCTCCTTGATGGTACGTTCCAGCTGCGGAATCAGGTAGGTGAGCTGGGTGGCCCAAGCCGCGGAATCGGCACGGATGGTCATGACTCCGTCGCGCAGCCCGATGACCTGCGAATGCTGGGCGATGACCGGTCCGACCACCTGATCCCAGTGATTGCGCAGCTGCGCGATTTTCAGATACGGTATCCAATGACCGTTATTCGCAATCAGCGCCGTTACGCTGCCCAAGGTGCTCGGGTCGCGGCCCGGCTTGCCGAAGTTCTCCCATGCGGCCTCGGCGTCAATCATCCGCTGACGCCTTCCTCCCGCCATCTTGGCGATGTGCTCGAACACTGTGGCGGGCAGTTTGCGCTGGTCGAGATGCAGGGTCGCGCAAATCGGCTCGTGCGAATCGTGCACATTGCCCGGCTTGACCGCGCTGCCCGGCTTGTCGGGCCTGCTCGGTGCCCCCGGCCCGCTCGGCGTATTCGGCTTGCGGGGTTTGGTCATTGTTCGCCGGCCCTCTCGGCATCCGCTTCGTCGCGCCGTTTGAGATCGGCCACTGCGATGCGGTTCACCGGTATCTCGCCGGATTCTGTCGACTCATTCGCCGGCCGTATCGGAATATCGCTTTCCGCGGCTGCGGTGATCAGTACCTGATCCTGAGCCGCGGCAAAACGCAGGATCTCGGTGCGGCGCGATTCGTCGAGCTGAGCGAACACATCGTCGAGAATCACCACCGGCCTGGTGTCGAAATACTCGCAGAGGGCCCGGTATTGTGCCATCTTCAATGCCAGGGCCAACGTCCACATCTCGCCGTTGGAGGCGAATTCCCTGGCCGGCATGCCATTGAGCGTCACCAACAGGTCATCTCGTTGCGGGCCGATCAGATTGACGCCGCGAGACACCTCGCCGGGATAGATGCGCTGGAAATGCTGGCTTATCAGCGGTTCGGGCGCCTGTGTTCCAAGGATCTCGTCGAATGACGGCACGTATTCGACCGCTGCCTGCTCACCACCATCCTGCGCGGCATCCTGAATTTCCGCATTGGACGGCAAGTCGCCCGCCACACCGGCCAATCTGGCATACAGCGGGCCGAACGACTTGTTCAGTTCCGCGATGATGCGCTGCCTGTCGCGGCTGAGCGCGACTCCCGCCTCGATGAACTGTCCGGTCCAGATCTCCAGCCCGCTGAGCGCGGCGTCAATCGGGGATCCTGCACGCTGCCATTGACCGAGCTGTTTGAGCAGTGCCGCCCGTTGCTTGGCGACGTGCGTGAATGATTGCAACCGGTTCGCATATCCGGGAATCAGCAGCGAGGCGACCTGGTTGATGAACGAGCGGCGCACGGCGGGGTCGCCCGCCACAAGCTGCTGATCCTCCGGGGTGAAGCTCACGGTCGGCAGCGTGCCGAGAATCTCCCGCAGATACCGCGACTGCCCGCCGTTGATGCGGGCGCGGTTGGCGCCGCGTGCCGCAATCGTGGCCTCAAGGGTGGTGGTCTGTGTCTGCCGGACCGGTTTCATGTCCGAGATATCCACGGCATCAGCGCTGGTATTGACGCCATCATCAGCGGGCTCCGGATCCGTCACGGATTCGATATTGGCCCGGATCGTCGCTGCATGTTCGCCGCGCTGCACCAGCGGAACCGAGCTGGATGTGCGATGGCTCAGGCCCGTGGACAGCACTTCTATCGCTTCGACGATGTTGGTTTTCCCAAGCCCGTTCGCCCCCTGCAGGATGTTGATGCCCGGCGTGAGGTCGAGCATGCAATGGTTCCATGACCGGTAATGGTCAAGCGCAAGACGCGAAATGTACAAGACGGGCTCCTGTCATGTCATCGCCGGCACCGTGTGTTTCGGCGGTGCCGGCGATTCGATTCGGATTCCAGTGTTCAGCCGTCGGGCTCAGCTGTTGAAACGCATCGGGACGAGCAGATAGCGGTAATCCATCGATTCGTCGCTGTCCGCCTCCTGCTGGCCGTTGAATTCGACGGGCTTGACGGCCGTGGTCATCTTCATGCGCACGAACGGCTCAGTGATGGCGCTCAGGCCTTCGATCAGGTAGGACGGGTTGAACGCGACGGTGATGTCTTCGCCGTCCATGTCGATGTCCAGCATTTCCTGCGCCTGGGCTTCGTCCACGGCGCCGGCGGACAGGGTGACTTCCTGGCCGGAGAACACCATGCGGATCGGGGCGTTGCGTTCGGCGACCAGCGCGACGCGCTTGATGGCAGCGATCAGCAGCTGCTTGTCGATGACGGCCTGAATCGGGTATTCGTCGGCGAACAGGCGGTCGACCGCAGGGAATTCGCCGTCGATCAGCTGGGATGTCGAGACGCGTCCGGCGTTCTCGAAACCGAGCAGCGTGGGGTTGTCGGCGTCGAAATCGATGACGACGTTCTGGTGATCGTCAAGTGCGCGGGCGACGTCGCGCAACAGGGATCCGCGCACCAGTGTGGTCGTAGAGGTGTCGATGTTCTGCGGCGTCCAGGTGAACGTGGCGCGGGACAGGCGGAAACGGTCGGTCGAGGTCATGGTGACTTTGTCGCCGTCGAACTGCATGCGCACGCCGGTCAGCACCGGGCGGTTCTCCTCGCGGGAGACCGCGACGCTGGCCTGGGTTACGGCCTGGATGAACGTGGGTGCGTCGACCTGGCCGAGCTTTGCCGGCACGACCGGCAGATCCGGGTATTCGGCATCGGGCATGAGCTGCATGGTGAACGTGGACTTGCCCGAGTTGATGGTCATGGTGGAGCCGTCGGTCGACAGGTAGGTCTTTTCGGCAGGCAGTGACTTGGTGATGTCGGCGAGGAGTTTGCCGAGTACCAGTGCGGTTCCGGGTTCGTCGATACCGGCCTCGATGTGGTGACGGGCGGAAATCTCGTAATTGAACGCGGACAGTTGAAGGGTGCCGTCGATGGCTTCGAGCTGGATACCTGCAAGGATGGGGCTCGCCGGTCGGGCGTCGATGACGCGGGTCGTCCAGGCTACGGCGTCGGCGAGAGCCGCGGAATCGATTTCTACTTTCATGGGTTCCCTCATTTCACGATGTGCTTGGCAACATTCTAGCGGGTCATGTTCGGATTGTTTTTTCTCATGCGCGAAGTGAGTTATCATCACGACGGTTATCGAAAGAGAAATAAGATAGTCGTAGTAATAAGCCCTGTGGATAGTGTGGATAACTGCGCGAATCCTTGTGTTTATATGGGCTGAGTAACCCACAGATTATGTGGATAACTTTCCGGACAAAATGTGCATAAGTACCGAGTTATCCACATTTTCGGCGAACTATTTTGATTGTCCACATTTCCTGTGGATTAATCCACTGTTCATCCACAAAAAATGTGCAGTAGTCCACAAGTTATCCGCAGGCTCTACCCACATTTGTGAATAAGCATGTGGATAACTTTTCCTTCAATCAGCAGATCGTTCGGCGTGTTGCGCCTGTTTTATTGTACAGATTAAATATGTATGTCTATATTATTTGAGTCTGATAGGTCCTGTCGACGGTGACGAATCAGGCCTTCATCCAGCAGAATCACGCACAGCGACGAAAAAAGGCGTTTTTTGGTGTCTCAGCGCGATCGTGCCAGACGGGACCATTGCACAGCCGAGAGAAAACGACTGTCGTCACTCATTGCCGCGCTGCTTGAGGCGCGCGGTCAGCTCGGTCACGTAGTTGTAAATTTCAGGCTTTTCCTGCATATCATCGCTGACGCGGGTATACGCGTGCATGACCGTGGTGTGATCGCGGCCGCCGAACACTTCGCCGATATCGACCAGGCTCATGCTGGTCATCTCACGGGCAAGATACATGGCGACCTGACGGGCCAGCGCGATGTTTTTCGTTCGCGCGCGCCCGACGATGTCGTCGAATGTCAGATGGAAGTACTTCGCCGTCTGCCCGATGATGTCGGTCGGCTTGATTTCCACGTCGGTGGTGAAGAAGTCCTGCAGCGTCTGCTCGGCAAGCGCGCGGGTCACCGGCTGACTGCTCAGCGATGCCACCGCGCTCACGCGAATCAGGGCGCCTTCCAGCTCGCGGATGTTCTCGGTGAAGCGCTCCGCGATCAGATTCAGCACGTCATTCGGTGTCGAAGTGCCGTTCATCGAAGCCATCATGCGCAAAATAGCGATGCGGGTCTCAAGATCAGGCGGCTTGACATCGACGGTGAGTCCGGAGTCGAAACGCGAGATGAGTCGTGCCTCGAAGCCCTTGAGGTTCTTGGGCGCGACATCGGACGCGATGACGATACGCTTGTTGGCCTGATGCAGCGCGTTGAACGTGTGGAAGAACTGTTCGAGGGTCGCTTCCTTGCCGCCGAGGAACTGGATGTCGTCGATGAGCAACACGTCGACCTCGCGGTATCGGCGGTTGAATTCTGCGATGCGGTTCTGGCTCTGGGCCGGGGTCTGCAGTGCCTCGATGAATTCGTTGGTGAATTCCTCGCTGTTGACGTATCGGACCTTGAGCGTGGGATCCTTGACCAATGCATAGTTGCCGATGGCGTTGAGCAGGTGGGTCTTGCCCAGTCCCGATCCGCCGTAGATACACAACGGGTTGAATTCCTGCCCGGTTCCCTCGGCGACCGCAAGCGCGACAGTGCGTGCGAAACGGTTGGAATCACCGGGAACGAACGTGTCGAACGTCGAGTTCTTGTTCAGATGGGTTTCCGGATCGCGCATCACCTTCTGCTGCCGGACCGGAAAACTCGGCTCGCCGGGTATTCGAGGAGCCGTGGCGCCTGGTTGCTGATTCGCCTCCGTCATTTCCGCGGAAATCGAATCGATGGAGGAGATTGACTGCATGCTGTTGGGCATGTAGGATTCCTGAGCCAGATCGGCGACGGTCGGCGACGGATTCGCCGGGAACGGTTCGCTCGGTTTCGCCGCAGTATCGGGATGCCGGGATGCCGGCGGCTGCGGTTCCGGTTGGGACACCTGAGGAGCCACGATTTTGAACGCCGGGAACATGTCGTTTCCGGATATGATTTTCAAAGCGTTGAGCAGCGGCGCATTGAGTTCATTCTGCAACGCTTGCTGCGTGGCCATGTTGCTTACGCACAATACGATGGTCGTGCCATATACCGCTTCCGGTACGACTCCTTCAAGCCAGCTCTTGTCGCGCGGCGACAGCGTGGGATTCTGCTTGAGCAGACGCAGCGTGTCCGACCATATCCGCGTGGCTTGCCCGGCTGGACCGAGAAGGTCATCCGACATTGTGACCTCCTTCAGGTATGTGTGCCGGTGCGCACCGCAGCGGATACGCTACGGTAGCTATAATAAGTACAACAACAACAGGATATATGTACTCCACTTTAGCCAAGTTATCCACAGCTTAGCGTGTTGTGTCGCCTCAATTGTGAATAACATTCATGTAATTTGTGGATAACTTTTCTACATGTTTTGGCGTGTTTCCAATGTTTTCCGCTGCTCTGCAAGGGGCACGACACACTGATAAATCGTGAAGAAATTGTTTTCATTTTGATTTTTGGGCATGGCTCAGAGTACCGTTATAGAGCTTGACTCATGAGAGCCGTGCATCAGCATGGCAAAAACCGGGAGCATAACTATGAAGAGGACATTCCAGCCCAACAACCGCCGTCGCTCGATGAAGCATGGTTTCCGCGTGCGCATGCGCACCCGTTCCGGCCGCGCGATGATCAACCGCCGCCGTAACAAGGGACGTAAGTCTCTGTCCGCCTGATTGCGGTAGGTGACGAAGGCGAGTGAAGCGGCTGAAAAGCCATCGTGACTTCATCGCAGTGCTGAAGCGTCGCTTCAAGGTGACGGATTCGGATATCGTCGTGCACTTTGTGGTGCATGACGATACCCGTGATGTTCAGGCATCTGCAGATATCATGAGACGTATGGGACTTGCCGTCAGCAAGGCTGTTGGTAACGCTGTAACGCGTAATCGTGTGAAGCGTCGATTTCGTGTGCTCGCAAGACGATATGAAGATATGCTTCCGATGCAGTGCGATATCGTCGTGAGAGCCAAACCCAGCGCATCGCGTGTCGATTTCGCTGACCTTGACCGACAGTTTTCCCGTTGCTTCGCCAAAGTCACGACTACGCATGAACGCAGGGTGAGTCGCTGATGTCAGCCATCGGATCGGCGCTTATCGGCATGATCAAGTGGTACCAGAGGGCCATTTCGGCGAAAACGCCGCCATGCTGCAAGTACTATCCGAGTTGCTCACATTACGCGATCACTGCGGTTCGGCGCTTCGGCGCGGTAAGAGGAATCGTGCTGTTTATTTGGCGTTTTCTTCGCTGCAACCCTTGGAGTCGTGGCGGCATCGATGATGTTCCGCAACATTTTTCACTGTGCTACAGATTTCGCTGGTCGAAGGCATATGAGAAGCCTCGACTCACACCAATGGCCGATGATTAAGGAGATGGCCTGATGAACACTTCCGGAGAATTTCTTCTTGACAGAGGCATTTGGGGCTGGCTGTATAAGCTGCTGACCCCACTTGAGTGGCTCATGACCCAGGTCATGGTCCTGTTCCATAAGTTCCTCACCCTGCTGGGCATGGCACCGATCGGCATCTCTTGGGTGCTGGCGATCGTGTTCCTTGTGCTCGTGGTGCACGCCTGTATTTTGCCGATTTATCTCAAGCAGATGAAGTCGATGCGCAAGATGCAGGCCTTGCAGCCCAAGATGCAGCATATTCAGAACAAGTACAAGGGCAAAAAGGATCAGGCCAGCAAAGAGGCCATGAGCCGTGAGATGATGAAGCTCTACCAGGACAATGACGCCAACCCCATGGGGTCGTGTTGGACCGCCGTCATTCAGGGTCCTGTGTTCATGTGCATGTTCTACATGCTTTCCGCCATTCCGTATATCGCGACCGGCAAGAGGGGAGCGCTTGGCGCATTCGATCAGGCGACTGCCAAGCAGTTCGCGCAAACCCGCGTCTTCGGTGTCAGCGTCACCGATACCTTCGGTACGGCCAACAATTCCGGAAAGGTCGTCATCGGCTTCTTCATCCTGTTGATGTGCGCATGCATGTGGTACATGCAGTTCAACAACATGCGCAAGAACCTCCCCAAGGCTTCTATGCAGGGATCCACGTACAAGATGCAGCAGGCCATGACCTGGGGCTTCCCGATCATGTACATCTTCTCCGGCATCATGTTCCCGTTCGCCGTGCTGGTGTACTGGCTGACCAACAACGCATGCAACCTTGCCCGTTCCTTGTTCCAGGTGTACAAGTTCCCGACCCCGGGTTCCCGTGCAGCTGAGGAAAAGGAGATTCGAGATCATCGTCAGGAGAATGCTCGTCGCGCCAAGGCCGGACAGCTTTCGATTGAGGAAGAGGAACTGGAGAAGGCGCGTCAGGAAGCCGCTGTTCGTCTGGAGCGGGGATACCAGCGCAAGCAGCCCCAGCGGAAGAATCGCAAGAAAAAGTGACACGATTGGAAACCTCTATTTGACCGTGAGGTTTCCTTTTTTTACACTATGGAAGTAATACTCGCTTAAAGGAGTGGTGATATGGCGCAGGAGGAGACCACGACGATCGATCAGCTCAATGAAGAAGCTGACATCGCCGCCGACTACTTGGAAGGCTTATTGGACATCGCCGATTACGAAGGCGATATCGAGATGGGTGTTCGCAACGGTCGTCCGATGGTGCAGATCATCGCTGATGACGATACGGATATCAAGCATCTCATTGGTTGCAATGGTGAAGTGGTCGATGCTTTGCAGCAGCTTACCCGGCTTGCTGTTCAGCAGAAGACCGGCGAACGCTCGCATCTGATTGTTGATGTTGACGGGTTCCTGAAGCGCAAGCGTCAGCGTCTTCGTGACATTGCACTTGATGCCATTGATGAAGTGCATGACACTGGTGAGCCCGTTGATTTGAAACCGATGAATTCGTTCGAGCGCAAGGTCATTCATGATGTGGTTCGCGAGGAGGGGCTGAAGTCTCGTTCTCACGGTGAAGAGCCGCGTCGCTATGTCACCATCTACATGAAGAGCAGCGCCGATGAATCCGACGTCGATGAAGGTAGCGAAGAGTGAGCGATATTGTTTCACGTGAAACATCTGGTGACGAGCTGGATGATTCCGCAATAGTTCGTGAGGCATTGGGTGAAGCATACGACAAGCTCGAAGTGTTTCATGTGAAACTATCCCGCGAGGGTGAGCTGCGTGGATTGATAGGCCCACGCGACATATCCATCATCTGGGAACGTCATATCCTCAACTCCGCCGCATGCGTCCCGTTCATTCGGGAAGTCACCGATCGAAGCAAGGCAAAGACCATTGCCGATGTTGGCAGTGGCGGCGGTTTCCCTGGAATCGTTGCGGCAGCATGCATGCCGGATTGTGCGTTTACACTCATTGAGCCCATGGAACGTCGTGTCGAATGGTTGCAAGAGTGCGTGGATGACATGGACCTGCAGAATGTTACGATTATTCGCGCACGTTCCGACGAGGTCATCGATCGTATCAAGCACCACGAAGATGAATTGAAACCATTCTCTGTAGTGACCTGTCGAGCAGTGGCGCCAATGACCAAGCTTGCCGGTTGGACGTTGCCTCTGCTTCGCCCTCAAGGTCGACTGGTCGCATTGAAAGGCCGTTCGGCGCAGGCTGAGATTGAAAAGGCGAAGCATCAAATTTCCCATGCCGGGGGAGTGCGTGCTCGTGTCGTTGAAGCTCCAGTAGCTCCCGGTCTCGAATCCACGCACGTCGTTCTCGTAGACAAGCGCTAATTATCGTGTGGCTCCCATGGGTGGGAGTCACACGATAATCCCATGCCCCCGCTGACGGGAATCGTAATTCTGCTTCCGCTGTCGGAGGTTGGATTGCGGGGCGAGATGGACGATATCCATTGCCTTTGATCGCATAAACAATGCTGTTATATCTTCATCGACATCGCTGACTGTCCGAAGATTGTTTCACGTGAAACAATGGATGTCAAACACGAAAGCGATGGTTTCGCAAGAATGGAGTTATCCACAATTTCAAACAGTGCACAAAGTTATCCACATTATTTGCGACATGTAATCCACATTAGGAAAATGGCGGAAATAAACGGTTTATCTAGTGTTGATCGAAGTGTTCACACACTAATGCACTATACTTATCCACAGTTATCCACATTGCTGTGCACAACTTGAGATGTCCATACGACTAGGAAAAATTAGATGTTGTTCGTTTTTTAGGAGGGACTATGACATCCAATGATTCACAGGAATCCTCTGCGATTCCTGCCATGGAATCTGCTTCTGAAACGGTCAGAAGGATTTTCGGGAATGATGGTTCCTCTTTGGGTGCCGAGATTGCAGATGAGGCGTCACGCTATGAACGCCTGAATGCCGCATTGTTCCCCCTGCCATCGAGAACCCGATGCCTGGCCGTCGCCAACCAGAAAGGCGGCGTCGGCAAGACAACAACAACGGTGAATATTGCCGCAGCTCTCGCCTCTCATGGAGCTCACGTGCTGGTCATCGATATGGATCCCCAGGGGAACGCCTCTACGGCATGCGGTGTTCCTCACGGCACCAGCGATCCTTCGGTATATGACGTTCTTGAAGGACGAATGACAATCGGAGAGGTACTGAAAACCTGTCCTGATATCCCAGGGCTCGATGTGGTTCCCGCTTCCATTGAACTTTCGGGTGCGGAACTGGAAGTGGCGGATCTGCCGAATCGCAACAATCTGCTGAAGGAAGCCGTCGAATCATTCCTGCAGGATCCGAACAATCATTATGACTATGTTCTGGTCGATTGCCCGCCGAGTCTTGGCCTGTTGGTCATCAACTCCATGTGCGCGGTGTCTGAGATGTTGATTCCGATCCAAGCTGAATACTATGCCTTGGAGGGGCTTGGTCAACTTATCAATACCATAGGATTGGTGCAGGAGCACTATAACCCTAATTTGACTGTGTCGACTATGCTGGTCACTATGTTTGATAAACGAACATTGCTCAGCAGGGAAGTGTTCTCAGAGGTGAAGAGTCACTATCCGAGTATCGTTCTGGATACGACGATTCCCCGTACGGTAAAAATATCTGAGGCTCCAAGTTTCGGAAAGACAGTCATCAGCTATGACCCGCGTGGAATGGGAGCGAGTGCCTATGGCGAAGCGGCCTTGGAAATCGCCCGTCGATCGCCTTCGGTGCTGGCTGCAATTGACGCGAAGAGGGGAGAGTAACCCATGACCTCAAAATCACGTTTGGGTAAAGGATTGGGTGCGCTGTTCCCCGCACTTCCCGGTGAGTCGAGAACAGCTCATGCGGAACAGCAGCAATTGGGTGTTGATCTCGAATCCGAGGAGACGACAGCCAACAAGAAAGCCCCTCAAGAGAAAGCTGCGGCTGCGCCAGAGAAGGTCGAATCCCATAAGAGCGGTACTGAACAACACAGTGAGTCTACCGCTCCGGTTCGTCTTGGCGAAATCAAGCGTAAGACCATTCCGGCCATGAAGGATTCCATTCCTGCCGTACACAAGTCCACAACGGTGGAGAAGCCCAAGAGCGGCAAGCGTGTTGCCATGCCCGGTATCAGTGATATGGCACACCCCAGTGACATGTTTTTCGGAGCAACAGCACAGGGGACGAGCGATTCCAAGAAAACGCAGCCGGCTCAGCGTTCCGAGAGCACAAAGGCATCCGGCAAGGAAAAGGATAATAAGGAAACTCCAGAATTGAAGCCTGTCGAGGGTGGCTATCTGCTGGATATTCCTGTCAGCTCCATCGTTCCGAATGCGCAGCAGCCGCGCAGCGTCTTTGATGAGGAAGAGCTGAATGAGTTGGCCGCGTCCATCAAGGAAGTCGGCGTATTGCAGCCGATCGTGGTTCGCAAGCGTCAGGCTGGGGAGTCCAGCAAGAGTGATGTTTCACGTGAAACATCGCAGAGATACGAGCTCATTATGGGCGAGCGTCGCTGGCGTGCATCACAACTTGCACAACTGAAGACGATTCCGGCGATTGTCAAAACCACATCAGATGACGAGATGCTGCGTGATGCACTGCTGGAGAACCTTCATCGCGTCGCACTGAATCCTCTGGAAGAGGCGGCGGCATATCAGCAGATGATTGATGACTTCGGCCTGACTCAGGCTGAACTATCCAAGTCGATCTCGAAATCGCGACCGCAAATCGCGAACACATTGCGTCTGCTGAATCTTCCTGCGTCCGTGCAGAAGAAAGTTGCCGCAGGCGTACTGTCCGCAGGGCATGCGCGAGCTCTTCTTGGTTTGAATGACGAAAGTGAAATCGACAAGCTGGCCACTCGAATCATAGGGGAGGGGCTTTCGGTTCGCAGCACCGAGGAAATCGTGGCGCTGAAGAACGCAGAAAGCAACGTGCCCAAGAAGGTAAGGCCGACGAAGAACAATCCTTGGGCCGGTTCTCCGATTGTCAACAACCTTGAAAATCATTTTGACACCAAAGTGTCCATCAAGGGTACGCAAAAGCACGGTCGAATCGAAATCGTGTTTTCCTCCCCTGAGGATATGGAACGTATCCTCAGCATGCTGATTCCCACGGCAGTCGAGGGCGCGGCGGCAAAATGGGTGTGAGGTTGCGAGCCACACAACGGTGTGAGCCGCCATCATCACACAACGGGAAACAACGGTCATGCCGTTCATGAGCTGTATGATCTGGTCTGCCGAGAGGTATTCATTGCCTCTCCGGCAGAACGCGTATAAAGCAACTGTCGTGGCATTTGCAGTCAGAGGACTAATGCAATGAACCGCACGTATAACTGTCCTATTGCATGCACCTGAAAATTCATTACCGAAAACTCTGTTGAGCAATATGAGTTGAAATCGGTCCAGTACAATGCGCTAGATTTGAGCAGATTGTCGTTCTGATGCGATTCTCCGGCGCTGGTAAGCGTCCGCAGCGCTATTTCGGTCAGTCTGTCGTTTCGTTTGTGATTACTGACAATGCAAGCAATATTTGTGTAGCTCAACCCGCCGGTGAAGCAATATCATCGTCTGTGATGAGGTTTGATTTCGCCGACAGGTCGAGCTGTGCTGTTGGATCAGTGCAGTGAGGCCAGGTAGGATTGTGCGTCCAGCGCGGCGCGGCATCCCATGCCTGCGGCACTGATGGCCTGACGGTACACCCGGTCAACGCAGTCACCGGCGGCGAACACTCCAGGCACGGAAGTATGCGTTCCGGCACCGGAGACCAGAATGTACCCGTCGTCATCCATATCCACGGAACCCTTCGCAAAACGCGTGGCCGGTTCATGGCCGATCGCCACGAAGATGCCCTCGGCGGGCAACGTGCCCGTCTCGCCTGTCACGGTGTCGCGAATGTCCACAAAGCCGGCGGAATCATCTGCGGTTTCAGCCTTTGCCGACAGGGAAATGCCGGTCGAAGAGGGAGCATTCAATGCCGATCCGGAGACATTCAGCATCGGAGTCGTCTTCAACGAGAGGAGATTTCCGGTGTTCTGCGCTGCGGGTGCCGCAGCGGTTACCGCATCAGCGCCTGTCTGCACGCCGGCGGCGTTTTTCTGCCCGCGAATGGCTGTCGCCACCGTATTCATTTTCACGGTGATCTTGGGATTGTTCAGCACGCGCTCGACCATGATCTTGGAGGCGCGGAACTGGTCGCGGCGGTGCAACACGGTCACCGAAGAGCCGAAACGAGTCAGGAACAGTGCCTCTTCGAGCGCGCTGTCTCCTCCGCCCACCACGACGATGGGCTTGTCCTTGAAGAAGAAACCATCGCAGGTGGCGCAATACGATACGCCGTGACCGGAATACTCGGCCTCGCCGGGAATGCCGAGCTTGCGGTACTGTGAACCGGTGGTGATGATGACGGCATCGGCGTGATATTGGCTTCCATCGCTGCACGTGACGGTCTTGGGGGAGGAGCTGAAATCGACGCTCGTCACATCGAGATATTCGATGGATGCGCCGAAAGACTCCGCCTGATCGCGCATACGATCCATCAGTTCCGGTCCGAGAATGCCGTCAGGGAAACCGGGGTAATTCTCCACGGTGGTGGTGTTGACCAGCTGACCGCCCGGCGTGAGCTCACCCGCAAGAATGGTCGGGCGATACCCGGCGCGTGCGAGGTAGATTGCGGCCGTATATCCGGCAGGGCCGGAACCGATGATGATGGTTGAAAGTTCAGTCATGTCCCTTACGATAGCGAGTTGACCTGACCTCGTCCAGCGGTGGGTGAACAACGACATGGATTCGCCTCGAATGCCGATTGGTCGCTTTCAGATTGCCGAAACAGGCATGCCGCGTTCATGGAAACCGGAGGAGCTAATACGAGCACGATATGGGCCCACAGCATAAGTCCACAGCGTGAGTCACCGCGTACGATGAAACACCCCTCCTACCCGTGAGTAGAAGGGGTGCCTATGAGAACTTCTGCGTCGCCTACAGAACGCGGATGTACACGATGTCGGATTGTGCCGCAGAGTTCTTTGACGTGGAGTTCTGTGTGGTCGAGTTGCCGAACGGGACGTTATCGATGTCGGTCTTGTTCGGCCAATCCTGATTGTCGGATCCGCCACCGTGGTTGTCTCCGTTCAGGATGAACCATGCGGCGACCAATCCCACCACCAGCAGAACCAGCGCGACGACGATGGCGATGACCTTGATCTTGAGCTGCCCCCAGAGTGGCTGGTCAGGCAGGTCCTCCTCGATATTGCGTCCGACATTCGCCACGTTGACATCGTGCACCTGCTGGGGCGCGAAGCTCGGCGGCATGATCTGGGCCATAGGCGGCAGCTGATCTACCGAAGTACCATCAGTGCCTAGCAGCGGAACGGTGACCGTGGGGTCAAAGGCGTCGGATTGGGCACGCTGCGCCGGTGTCTGCACACCCGGCACATTCGCACCCGGAGCCGCCGCAGGACGGCCGCCAGACATGTTCCGCAGGGCATCGCGGCTGATTGGTGCCGTCATCCGCGTACGCGACTTCGATGATCCGGGGATGGCTGCTCCATTGGCTCCGGGCGCCGATGCCGACACTGCGAATGACGGGGGCATTACGGCGTCGCCCGACGCCGCGGCCTTGGCGGATCTGGCGGCAAGAGCGGCCAATGATTCCGACATATGCGCGCGCGGCTGCGGCATGGCGTTCGTGGCAATGGGCTGAGCCGCACGGGTCGTGGGATGGCTTCCAGCCACGGTTTGCTCGCCTTCAGACACCTGCGCCTCACCGGACTGCGGCAACGGCGGGATGCTGCCGGCGCGGGTGCGCTCATTGTCGTCCTCTTCCGGCAGCGGAACATTCGGCATATTGGCCACGATGCTCTGTATCTCGCCGGTTGCACCGGTCGTCCGGGGTTTGCCGGTACTGCCCGCAACACCAGACGCACCAGCAGCGGACCTACGCGGCTTGGCGGCGGGCGGGAACGATGCCGGCAGCGGTGCATACACCGGCATCGGCTGCTCAATCGCGGTCTCTTCCGCAGTGGATGTCGTCACCGGCGACTCCGGCTCCCCGTCCTTGCGCAAGGAGCCCATAAGCTGACCGACCTTCGATTGCAGGGAGGCCAGGGTCTTTGACGGCTCGGCGGTATCCGGTTCGAACAATTCCGCTTCGGGGATGACCGGCTGATCGGCCGAGGGCGGATCTCCGGGCAGCTGAGCCAGGAACGCCTGCTGTGCGAGACGCTGCTCGTTGACGAACCTGGCCTCGGCGCCGGCTGCCAGTCCCGCCTCGGAAATCGACAATTCCGGCAGTTTCGTCGAGGTAACCAGCCCATTCGGCAGTTCCACGATCTTGTCATCGCTCGTGTCACGCAACGCCACCATGCTGATCGAGGCGCTGCCACTGACCGACGGCAATATGATGTCGCGATCCGACAAGTTGCTGAATGGCTCCCACGCGCCCAGCAGCGCGCTCAGCTCGGCCAGCGTTGCCATCGGCACGATGGTTTCCCCATCTTCGGTGTGCAGGGCCAGTCCACGCTTGCAGATCACGCGGAATTCCGTGGGAACGTCGGCGGGCAGCATATTCAGGTCGAACGTCGTGTTCGTGCCTGAAGGCGTCTTGGTCAGCAGCGCGTACAGCAGTGCGGCCAGCTGTCGCGTCGCCATCTGCTCATACGACATCACATCACCGTCGATGCCGCTGCAGATATCGGCCAATGCGGCGGCGACGGGAGTGTCGGCGAACTGCACGCCATTGACGCTCACGCGAATGGTATCGGTGCTCAGCGCGGTATGGGTCAGCCCCGTGTCCAACAGCTCCTGAACCGCCTGGGTGCATTGTCCCACGATCGATCGAATCGCGTCGTAGCTGAGGAACGAGGAAGACGAACGCGTCATGTATTCCGCCAGCGCCAGACCGGAGTCCGGCTCGGTGATCACCACCGCGGCATCGCCGACGTGCTGCAGCTGCAGCACCGGCGTGCAGTACCGGCTGTTGGCCAGCGCGAGCGTGGAAGCCGCCTCGTTGATCTGCGGCAGAACGGATGTGTCGGTGATGATGAACAGCTGGCAGGACTGCGCCAGCATGCGGTCATTGGCTATCCATGCGCTCAATCCGTCACTTTCGCGCAGCGAAGAAACGAGAGTGTAGCGACCGATGACGGTATCTCCCAATTGAGGCTTCATAGTAGTTGTTTCTCCGTGCTCTGCTGTCATGCGCTGAGATAGTGGTGATGCTGACATTCTAGCCGTGGGGATGGTCGGCTGTGCAGCCGCGACGGACGCGGCTTGACGAGTGGAATGATGCGGCGTTGGCAGTATGGTGGGAATTCGCGGCTGGGCGTTGTTGCCGGTCGCGATACCTGCCGCTGCACCGGCTGCGTTTGCCGCGACGTTCGGCAGTACGACGGACTTGATGGACGGGCGTTGGCCCTTACGGTTGACCGTCGGCGCGAAGCTGGGCGGAAGGTTGTCGGACGGAATCCCCCTGGGTTGGTCCTGAACCGGCCGTTCGAGATCGGTCACAGTTTCAGCGGCCTGTTCCGCGGAACCGTCATTCTCCGAGGTTCCATCGTCACCCAGCGAATAATCATCGTAATGATTATCATTCTCCGCAATTGTCGTGGTACCCTCTTCGACCTCCGCGTTTTGTGCCTGAGCTTCCTCGGTTTCCGACTCAGCCGGTGTCGATACCGATGTCGCAGTGGAAGTCCTACGCAACAGCCGTGCCTTCATGGTGACGATCAGGCTGGAGAACTCCTCCACGCGCATCAGCCATAGCAGCCCGGCATACGCGGCCGTCACCACAATCGTCAGAATCGCGCATATGACGATGGATTGCCACCAGCTCATATGTCCGTTGACGCTGGAAACCTTCGCTCCGACCAAACGCGTGGCCAGCGGGTTGAGGAATAGTCCGCACGCGCATGCCGTCGCACCGGCAATCAGGGCCTTGACATGCATGATGATGATGCGCTTGCCGTCGATCCGCCCACCGAATCGTCTGCGTAACAGCCAGAACACCCATGGGAACGTGATGATATATGACAGGCTCAGCGACAGAGCCACCATGAGCGTCCAATATTTCGGCGGTGCGAAACGCAGCGAGGTCAGCAGAAGCAGCAACTGCACGGCGTTGTCGGCCGCCGCGAACAGGAACGGGCTGCGGCCGTCCTCATACGCGTAGAAGGCGCGCTGCACCAGCAGGAACGCACTGGTGGGCACCAATCCCACCAGCAGGCCGATCAGAGGCCCGGATATCAGAATCGCCCCATGCACATTCGTGGACGGAATCAGCGCCTTCACCAGCGGCACCGGCATGGCAATCATGACCGCGGTGAAGAAGAACATCGCAAGACCGGTGGATCGCAGGGATGAGCTGAGGTCGGCGCGGGCATCTCCGATACGATGCTCGCTGATCGCGCGGGACATGCGCGGGAACACCGCGGTCGTGATGGACACGGCGATGATCGAATAGGGAAGAACGTATATCGTGTACGCGTACTGATAGCTCGCGTTGCCCGCGATGCCGTACAAATCGCCGCCGGCGGTCGGGGCGCCGGTATTAACACGCGAATTGACGATGCCCATCAGCTGGTTGAGCAGCACCATGGCGATGCTCCACACCGCCACCTGGCCCATGGAACGCAACCCCAGCCCATGCAGTCCCCAGCGAGGCCGGTAGTGGATGCCGCAACGCAGCAAAGGAATGAACAGCACCAGGGCCTGGAACGCCACGCCGGCCGTCCAGGCGCCCGCGGTCAGGGCTATCTTGCCGGATGTCCAGAACGACATCGGCTGCCGTCCCGCGTTGCCGAACAGCATGATGAACGCGCCGAAACCGATGCAGCTGATGACGTTGGCGCCTACGGAGCTCCACGCATACGTCGCGAAACGCCCCTTTGCGGCGAGGATCTGCCCCAATACGGTATACAGGCCGTAAAACAGGATCTGGGGCATACACCACAGCGTGAAGGCGTTCGCCAGCGCCCTTTGCGCGGGCGTCCAGCTGGAGTCGAGATACAGCATCGTCAGCAGTGGCGTGCCGGACGCCATCAGCAGTGTGATGGCCAGCAGCAGCGCGATGGACAAGGTGATGAGCTTGCTGAGTCGCTCATCCGCGTCCTTCTGCTTGAGCGTGCGCACGATCTGCGGCACGAGCACCGCGTTGAACACGCCGGTGGACAGCAGGTTGAAGATCACCTGCGGTATCTGCGCGCCGGCCTGATACGCGTTGGCTGCGATACCGGTGGTACCGAGCGCGCCGACGAGGAAGATGGTGCGGATCTGGCCGGTCACACGTGACGCGGCCGTGCCGCACGCCATGATCAGCGAATTGCGTCCTACCGTGGTGCTCATTCGTCGGGGTCCTTCTTTCGATGGAATTGGCGCCAGAGGCCGACCAGGCCGAGCAGCAGCGAGAAGCCGATGATGATGAATCCGGTCATGTCGCTGATGCGCAGCACGCTGGTGATGTCGGTGTTCTGTGCGGAACCGAACGTGTCGCCGTTGCGGTCCAGCAATGTGATGTGGGCTGTGGCGTGGCCGGAAGTGGCGACGCGGATGGCGAACGTGACCTGCGCCTCGCTGTTCGCCGGTATGGTGACCTCAGTGAACCGCGATGTGACGATTTCCATGGAGTCGGTGAGGGATGAGACCTTCACCCGTACCGGATACGGATGGTTGTTCCTGACGGTGACGGGCATTTTGGCCGTTTCGCTGACGACGGTGATGGAGTCGGTCGGCGTGATGGATACGCCGCCGAACATGCCTCCGCCGAGCCGTTTGGCGCCGTCGACCAGACTGTCGATGTTGCGCGGCGCGGACGAGAGCGCATGCAGTGCCAGCGTGCTCTGTGCGGCCTTGATCTTGCGGATCCAGGACGCGGATGCCTTATGGTCGGTGAGGACCGACGTGGCGAAGCGGTTGATGTCGTTGCGGCTTTCGGCCAGCGATTCCAGCGCGGACGTGACCGATCGGGTGTTCCGCTCGCTTAAATGACTGTCTTGGGGGACGATTTGCAGCGCCTTGTCGCCGGTCCGATAGGCGTCTGCGTCAATGAGATCATTCAGGTCGGTGAGTTGCAGCCATGAGGACTGTTCGACCGCGGTCATCAGCGTGTCGATGAACGCCGCCGACATATTAGTGCCGAAGCAGACCAGCAGGTTGCGGTTCATCGCCGCATACGGCTGCTCCATCTGATAGAAGGCGCTCTGCGCGACGAACCGCGCGATGCGTCCCGCGTTACTGGTCTCGCCGTCCGCATCACTGCTGGTGGGCTTGCCTTTGGCGAGGTCGCCGAGTTCCTTCTGCTCGCTCAGCACCGTGATGTCGCCGGCCGAGGTGGGGATTGTGTATGTGCCTGTGTGCACGGTGGCCGTGGTGCTGGAGTCGAAGTCGTGACCGGCGATGACGTACTGGTATCCCTGCTTCCTGGCCGTGGAGAGCGCCTGCCGTGTCCAATCGCCCTTGCCTTGCCAGGCGATGGGCAGGGAATTGGATGATGCCGGTGCCGCGGCCAGTGCGGATCGTGCGTTCCATGCGCCGGTGCCGACGCCGGCCTGTTCGTACGACCGGACGTTGTTGATCGCGGCATAGGCGGTGATGTCGAATCCGGCCGGCTGCATGACGGCATCGATGCGTTGCCCGGTGTCGGAAGCCAATGCCGTCGGATCGGCTATGGTCTGCAAATCGCTGTGCTTGCCGATGAGGGAGAGTTTGGCGGCGAGTGCATCATTGTCGTGCGGGGTGAGCACTGATGATTGCGTCGCCGCGGTGTTTTCGGTGTCGTCGGTATTGTTGCCGGAGCCGTCGTCTGTGCTGTCATCCGTGCCGCCGCCACCTGATTGTGTAGATTTTGTGTCGGATTCATCGCCGTTGTCATGCACCACCAGCTGGTCGATGGCGTTCTTGTCGGCCTGCTGGCCGTTGTTCATCAACGGCATGACCATGGTGATGGCCATCGGCGGGGTCTGTGCGTTGCGCAATCCCTGGGATGATCTGGTCAGGAAGCTGTGCAGGCGAATCGGCTTGGTGTTCGGATCGACGGTACGGTCCGACCCGGATGACCCGTCAGAGGAGCCTGTGGATTGAGAGTCGGTCGCCTGGGTCGCCTGATAGGTGACCAGCAGCGGTTTCGGCCCCCACATCTGCAACGCCTTCAACGCATCGCTGTCGGCCGCCGCGTCGATCTTCACGGAAACCTTCTTGTTCGCCGCGATGGACGGCACCGTGGCCGTGCCGAGAACGGTGCGCACCGGAATCGATACGTCCCCGGTCGCCCAATGCTGGATGTCAGTGCGCGATACGAACGTATATGACGGGTTGTAGGCCACGGTCACCAGACCCGGTGACGTCGCGGCATACGTGGGATTGGAGATGCTGATGGTGATGTGGTAGCCGGATGTGTCGGTGACCACGGGCGTCGATTCGGTGATCGACAAGGCGGTCGTCTGCGTGGCCGTGTCCGTCTCGTCATCCGCCATCGCCATATGTGCCGGGCCGGCCGGTACCATGCGGCCTGCGAACAGCATCGCGCATGTCAGCAACATGATGGTAAAGAAGCGCCATAGGCGTGTCGTTCGGTGAGATAACGATGGCACGGCCTGACCGTGCTCGGGGCTGTTCGCGATCATCCCTGCTTCATTTTCCTTGCGTAGAGCCAAGCGATCTTGCGTTCATTAGGATAGCTGAGAACGTCATCCAAATCATCGAAATCCACCCAGATGGCATCTTCGGCTTCATGATCCGGATCGCCCTCCACCGTCAGGTCGCCGCCGATCTGGCGCAGCGCGAAATGATGCACGAGCTTATGCACGCGCTGGCTGGTACCGGTGAACCAATAGTCGATGGTGGCAATGGACTCGATCACCTCACCCAGAATGCCGGTCTCCTCGTGCACCTCGCGCACGGCGGTCTGCTGCGGCGTCTCGCCCTTTTCGATATGGCCCTTGGGAAGGCACCATTCGAGATGGCCGTTGCGGGAGTGTCGCGCGATGATGGCCACCCGGCCGCGCTCGTCGAACACCAGGCCGCCGGCCGAGTATTCGCGCACCACCGGGAGCTCCTGAGCGTCCAGCGACGCGAATGTGGTCGGCCCGTCGCCCGCCCGTCGCTGCGGCATCATCGCAGGTGTGGGAAAGCGTGGTTCCGGTGGCCTGACAACGGTTTTCGGCGTGCGCGGAGCCTCGGACGTATAGAGCAACGTATCGGGTTCGAGCGGATTTTGGGTATGGTCGCCCGCAGCATGCGCAAGCATGCGCGCGAGGTCTGCGGGCGTAATCATGACTTCCACCTTACTCAATACCGTGTGCAGGTGGGGTAACGGTATGCTTGAATACGCATAAAAGCGGTAATACTTTATGGAAAGGCCTCGTGTGAATTTCGAAGTTTGGCCGGAAGCCATTGAACTTGGACACCTGTTCGCGGCTCGCGGGTACGAGCTGGCGTTGGTGGGCGGCCCCGTGCGTGACCTGTTGCTGCACCGGCGTTCCCACGACCTCGATTTCTGCACGTCGGCCCATCCCGACGAGTTCGAGCCGATCCTGCGTCATTGGGGACGTGACGGTTTCTGGGATATGGGCCGCAAATTCGGCACTTTGGGTGCGATGCGCCGGCGCGAGGACGGCACCGAAGTCAAGGTGGAGATCACTACGTAGATCGGAAGAGCGTCGTG
>ERZ810537.31-NODE-31-length-30716-cov-7.67715_pt1 | contig 30716 bp, 18 predicted proteins | sample MGYA00520329_ERZ810537 | MGnify/ENA primary metagenome ERZ810537 (study PRJEB31588, sample SAMN03398818) | human gut metagenome | study: EMG produced TPA metagenomics assembly of the PRJNA231909 data set (A prospective, longitudinal analysis of the... | reverse complement strand
GCTGCTGCTTGACGAAGTAGCGGCCGGAACGGCTCACGATCTTGCGCACGATGAAGTAGAGCAGAACGGTGAACACGATTACGAACGCGGTGAATGGAATGGACAGCCACAGCATGGACAGCAGCGCCGCGGCCGCGGAGATAATCGAGAAGAACATCTGCGGGAACGACTGCGAGATGGCCTGGCGCAGCGTATCGGTGTCGTTGGTGTAGTGGCTCATGATGTCGCCGTGCTCGTGGCTGTCGAAGTAGCGAATCGGCAGCTTCTGCTGATGGGCGAACATATCGTCACGAATCTTCTTGAGCGTGCCCTGTTCAACGGTGATAATCAGCCACTGCCAAGCCCAGGATGTCACGATACCAGCCACATACAGGCAGCCCATCAGACTGATGGCGCGCAGCAACGGAGCCCAGTCGGGGTTCGATTCCCCCACCATCGGCAGGATGTAAGTATCAATCAGCGATTGGAGGAACAGCGCGGATCCGGCCTGCGCGGCGGCACCGACCAAAATGCACACCACGATGGCGATAACGCGCAATTTGTATTGGAAGATGTAGCCGAAGATGCGCTTGATGGTTCCGGGGTCGGCTTTGCCCATGGCGGGCTCGCGATTCTTGAAACTCTGGTCGTTGCTCATCGTGCTTCTCCTTCCTTGGTATCGGCTGCATTGGTATCAACTGCGCTGGTATCGGCCGTGGGCATGGCCACTGTCACCGTCACGGTTTCGGACGGCTCAGCGGTAGATGACTCAGCAGCCTGTTCGGCAGCGGCCAGTTCTTCGGTCTTAGCCTGGTTCTTGGTCTGGGATTCGTAAATGGAACGGTATTCATCACAAGTGGTGAGCAGTTCCTCGTGCGTGCCGGAGGCCATGATACGGCCGGAATCCATCACCAGAATCATGTCGGATTCCTGCACGGAGGCCACGCGCTGGGCAATGATGATCTTCGTGGTGTCCGGAATCTCGTTGTGGAATGCGGCGCGGATCAGCTTGTCCGTCTTGGTATCGACGGCGCTGGTCGAATCGTCGAGAATCAGAATCTTCGGCTTCTTCAGCAGCGCACGGGCGATGCACAGGCGCTGGCGCTGTCCGCCGGACACATTGGCACCGCCCTGCTCGATGTACGTGTCGTACTTATCGGGGAATTCCTGAACGAATCCATCGGCCTGCGCGAGCTGCGCGGCATGGCGAATCTCCTCATCGGTGGCGTTCGGGTTGCCCCACCTGAGGTTTTCGGCAATAGTGCCGGAGAACAGCACGTTCTTCTGCAACACCATGGCCACCTGATCGCGCAGCGCCTCAATGTCATAGTCGCGCACGTCCACGCCGCCGACCTTGAGCGAGCCAGAGCTCACGTCGTACAGTCGCGGCACCAGCTGTACCAGAGACGACTTTGCCGAACCAGTACCGCCGACGATGCCGATGGTCATGCCGGAACGAATCTTCAGGTTGATGTCGTCAAGCACGGGCTTTTCGGAACTGTCGGAGTAGCGGAAGGTGACGTGGTCGAATTCGATGGAGCCGTCGGCCATGTCAGTCACCGGGTGAGCCGGGTTCTGCACCGTGCTTTCCTCCTGCAGCACCTGGCAGATACGCTCGGCAGAAGCCTGAGAAATAATCACCATGACGAAAATCATGGACAGCATCATCATGGCCATAAGAATCTGCATGGCATAGGTGACCAGCGAAGTCAGCTCGCCGGTGGACAGGCCCAACGCCGCATTATTGCCGGAAGCGACGATCTGCTGCGCGCCCATCCATGCGATGAGAATCATCGAGGCGTAGACGCACACCATCATGATCGGCATGTTGAAGCTCATGATGCGTTCGGCCTTGGTGAAGTCCTTGAAGATGCGCTGGGAGATGCGGCCGAACTTGGAGACCTCGAAGGATTCGCGGTTATAGGACTTGACCACGCGGATGCCCTGCAGGTTCTCGTCGACCACGTTGTTCAACGCATCGTAGGTGTGAAACACGCGCTCGAACACGGGGTGCACGAGCACGACCAGACCGCACAGGCCGATGGCCAGAATCGGGATGCAGGCCAGGAACACCATGGAAATCGACGGGGAGATACGGAACGAGAACAGCCAGGCTACGACCACCATGATCGGGGCACGCACGCCCAGACGAATGATCATCATGTAGGCGTTCTGCAGGTTCGTCACGTCGGTGGTCAGTCGGGTCACGATCGAACCGGTGGAGAACCGGTCGATGTTGGTGAAGCTGAAGCCCTGCACCTTCTCGAACTGGTCCTTGCGCAGGTTCTTGGCGAAGCCCGCGCCGGCCACGGCCGCGTACTTTCCGGACAGGAAGCCGGCACCCAGCGAAACCATCGCGCACACCAGCAGAATCACGCCGAACTTGACGGTGGCCGGCATGCTGCCACCGGTGATACCCTCATCGATCAGCGAAGCCATGATGGTCGGAATCAGGATTTCCAGAATACCTTCGACCGCCACGAACACCGGAGCCAGGATGCTGGCTTTCTTGTATTCACGAATCGAATGGCCCAGCGTGCGCAGTACATGTTTGGGCTTGTCCGGTTCGACGGCTTTGCGCGCCTGCGCGATTGCCTCTGCGGTATCGCTCATTCGTTCTCCTCCTTCGTGTCAGCAACCTCCGCTCCGTCTTGATCGGGAGCCATCACCACAGGTGACTGAGGGAGCGTTTGATGTTCAAATTCATAATCAAGAGACCCATATACAAATACAAAAGGTGCACATACAACAATCGGCGTGTTGTAGTATTTCCGGCTCTTCCGATTTTGGCGTGTAGGGGCATGTGTCAGAGGCGGGTTTGGATGGCGTGCCTGAAGCCGCCGGCGTGCAGCAGGCTTCTGGTGATGGTGGTGTCGAGGTTGCGGAATCCCAGGGCTATGCCTCTGAGGGTCTCGAGCCTTCCGCTACGGCAGCATCTTATGTTCGAACACCCACATGGTCTCGTCCGCGGATCTGCTGTCGGCAAGAATCATCAACATGAACCGCTCACCGTCGTTCCTCACGTAACCGCATTGCACTGCACCTTCCGACTTGAGCCGGCTACGGACGACATCGTAGTCAAGCAGTCGCAGGAGACCTTCTTGATATTCGGGAGCAATCCTCACACAGCAAAACTCACGTAATGCTTCGCGGAAGGAACCGCCATGACCATCAAGCATACGCTGAAAGAAATCGGGCACCATGATCGAACGCTGCGTATCGGTATTCAGATTGACGATAAATGACACCGGATAACGTACATTCAGATGTTCAAGCAGCATTCTCGCATCCTCATTGCGCACCAGAATATTCTCAAGCTGGTTGTTGAGCATGCGGAGCTGGCGTTTGCCTCCACCATCGACGTAATGCTGTTTCTTGTCCTGGCGCATACGGATTTCCGCCTGCTTGATGAGGTCTGGAAGATCCCCTCCATCATCGGATTCGGCCATGCCTACGGATATATCCCAATCACCTTTCAGAAAATCCCGACGCATACGCGCCATCCGACGCATACTATGGCTCACTGTATGGTTGCAGCTGATAATCACGAACTCATCACCTCCGATGCGGTAGATCCTGTCGTCCCCGAAGCAGGCACGCATCGCATTCGCAAGGCAGCACAACACTGAATCGCCCTTGGCATGTCCCAAATGGTTGTTGATTTCATGCAGTCCGTTCATGTCGACGTACACCACCGTCAACGGCTTGTCATGCGCGGCCTGGATGCACTCCAAATCGTTATCGTAGGCATTGCGGTTGAGTAGTCCCGTAAGCGAGTCCCTGCGGTAATTATCGGCATTGCCGCATGCCAATATTCCCATGGGCAGATTCCGTCCGACCAGCACCACAGCCCAAGGGTCGGATGGGGAGCATGCGTGAGTGGGAACCGCCGCGAATGCGACTACGCCGGTTTTGGCCAATATCTCGCTGCGGTATATCCCCAGCACGGTTTCCTGCCTGTATAGCCGTTCCCGGATCGAAGACAAATTCAGATCGGCGAGAAATCGTCCGACATCGTCAGGATGCACCACCCGGCTGTCGGTCACCGCACGCATGTAGGCGCCGAATTCGTCGACTTCCGGATCAGGAATCACCCCATCTCGTTTGATGGCACGGTATTCGCCTGTCGCCACATTCAACCGAGATATTTCCGCCAGACCATCAGCCAGGATTTCAAAGGCGTCGGCCGCCAACGCGGAGACTCCCAACAGCACCCGGCCGTTGACGGTCACATGACCGCGATGCAGGTAATCGCACGGCATATCCCAATAGTGCCGACCGTCGGCACGCTCGGCCAACAGCGTTTCCATCCGTTTCACCGGCAGTGGAGGGTAGAAATAATATCCTTGGATGTATCCGCATCCGACTGCTTCCAACCAATCGACCTGTTCCTTGGTCTGGGCGCCCTCGGCGATGACCATCAGATGCAGCTTCTTAGCCATCACAATTATGGATTGGATGATTTTCACGCCTTTACCGGCATTCTCCTTGCTCAGCTCGATGAACTTCGCGTCCAGTTTGATCATATCGACATTAATGTCTTTGAGCATGTTCAGCGAGGAATATGCCGAACCGAAATCATCCATCAGCACCACGATGCCTCTCGCATGCAGTTTACGGATGGTGTCCTTCACCATGGACAGGTTTTTCGCCACGGTGCTTTCGGTGATTTCCACCCGCAACAGACGCGCGTCGACGTCATATTCGTTCAACAGCCCGCCGATCACGTCGGCCACATCCATCTGGTCGATATCCATCATGGACACGTTCACGGAAACCGGTACCAGATTGCGTCCTTCACGCTCCCATCTGCCCAGCATCTCAACCACGAAGCGCCATACGAACATATCCACATGGCAGATACGCCCAGCTCTTTCCAATACCGGGACGAACCATCCTGGGGAAATCACGCCATATTTGGGGTGATTCCAGCGCACCAACGCCTCGGCACCTACAATAGCTCCCGTCTCCGCATTGCATTTAGGCTGCAGATAACAGCAGAATTCGCCGTTTTCGAGCGCATAATCGATGTCTTCGAATGTGAAAAAAGGCACCAGCTCGTCGTTAGACGGCATTCCGCCCATTTCCGGCATGTCGGTCACTCGGTCCTCCCCTCGTCGAAAAAACTATCCGTGGTATTCGCCGTTGTACTGTATCAGTGTTACGTCCTCGACGCCGTCAATCGCACGGATACGTTCGGCGAACGTCATATCCTTGTCGTCGCAAAACACTTCGACGGCCATTTCCGTGCGTTCGCTACGCATGGTTTTGGATTTGACGAAGAATTTAGTACGTCCGAACGCGCGCGTGATCTCATCGCCAACCATATCGCCCACATAGTGGATCACCGCAATGTACACGCGACCCTTGTCCTGATGCGAATAAAACAATGCCAACATACCGATCATCACCAATCCGGCAACAATCACCAGCACATACATGCCAGCACCCGCCGCGATACCTGAAGTAATCGACCAGAACAAATACAGCAGATCCATCGGATCCTTGACCGCGGTACGGTAACGCACAATCGACAACGCACCGACCATACCAAGGGAAATCACAATATTTGTACTGATGGACAACGTGACCATGCAGGTGAGCACGGACATGCCCACCAATGTGACCGCGAAACTGCGCGAATACACCACGCCCGTGTAGAAACGGCGGTACACGTAGTAGATGACGATGCCAACGATCAACGCCACCAGCAATGCCAACGCCATTTTGGGCACATTGTATTGACTGAAGGATTTCAGCACCGACTTTTTGATCATGTCATTAACGCTCATAACGCTGCTCTTTCTCTGTTACTTCCTTGATTCGTGACGTGTATTGTTTCGGGATACGCCAGCCGAAATGTCAGCTGATTACAGGCTCGGCTTTACAGGCTCGGCACGCTCCAACCTTCCTGCCAGTAGCCGAATCCCCGCAAATACGAGGCTTTGTCATAACAGAGCACGTATTTCGAAGCCGATGTCAACTCCTGAGCTTTGCCCGGCAACAGATCGCGTACCATCTGCGGCAGGAATTCAGTGAATTTGACTTCCATCACCAGTTTTCCAGGCTCAAGCACGGGCAATACCGGCAGTGTGGAGTCGAAAATATCGAATCCTCCAACCGCCGCACGCACATTCATATCGAAAGTGACACGCACGGTACCAGCGTCAAGAATCCACGGTTCGCGCTCATAATCGACGATCACACGCGGACGCAACACATTGCACATGCATTCCACATAAAACTCGCGGCACAATTGATGCTCGCTGTCGCGCAAAAACTCGTAATCGCCGGCAAGAATGCGGTCGAACTGCTCATGGGTGAGCGGCGCATCCTCCTTGTAAATCCAACTGTCGCTTTTGCGTTTGCGTTCCAGTTTGATCACGCGGTCGCTGTAATCGTAGATGCGAATACGGTATTTCTTGCGCAGCAGCACACCGTCGACTTTTTCCTGATACGCGGTGTTCCAATAATCGTCGAAGTACAGGCTGCGAATCATATAGCCGCCATTACCCGCATGCTTGTCAAGGCCAAGCAGCGGTGCCATGCGCACATTCAAATCGGCTTTTTGCGCGTATGAGATCAGATATTTGAGCTCATGACGGAACCGTTCCTTGGCCGTGCGCGGCGGAACGGAAAGCTCTTCGCCGACACGGTTCGCGATGCGGCCGAGCAGCGACGTGCCATGGTTGCCGCGGCCGCTACTCATTGGCATCCTCCACAATGCTGCCGTCGGCTTTCACATAGAAGCATTTGGTGCCGTAAATCTTGTTGCCGTCGGTGATGTAATGGTCGAACGCGTCTTGCGTGTAGCCTGACGCATTGCGCACGCTCACCTTGATGAAGTACTGGCCTTCGTCAGGCATGTCCATCACGGCTTCCGGCAGCACGACATCTCTTTGCGAGAACACTACGTCGTCGCCCGCATAGTCCTTGGACACGGTGACGGCGTAACGCAGATCCTCATCGTTGAAATCGTAGGCCACATCCCAGTTGAGCCTAAGCTTGCCGTTGGCGGGAGTCGGCTTGCCGATATAGAACGGCATGGGCTTGTTGAATCCGGTTTGGTACGTCTGGTAATTCTGCTCGATTTCGCTGTGCAATTGGTCTGCCACCGTGTCGTATTGGCTTGACGTCAGGGGCTCATGCATGGAGTCGGGCATCTTCTGCACGTATGGCTCAACGATGGAACGATACTGCCGCACCATGGAATTGATGCGACCGGCGCTCATGTATTTGTATTCGTCGTTGACGGCTTTATCGAGCGCGGTGCGGAACGACTTGGTCTGCAGGCAACGTCGTAACAGTATGTTGCCCCAATAGTTGCTGATGCCGTTTTCCCAGCTTTGGCCGTCGGCACGTTGCCTGATCTCATATTCCTTGCGCATGAGCATACCGTCGTTGTCCCAGTCAAGCAGGTAAAAAGTATGCGAATTCGTAGGACTATATAGGTACACATTACGGTTTTGCGTGTCGATATTGCCGGTCAACAATTGGAATGCCATCCAATATGCGATGTTTTCGGTATCGAAATATTTGCCGAGGATTTCGCTCATCGGCACGGAATAATCATTGAGATCATTCAGCATGGCGATCAGTTTGGTATGGTCGTTGTCGCCTTTGATTTCGAGTTTTTTCTCAAATTTCGTCTGATCGTAGTCGGGATCGTCGGCAAGTTTGATCACATCTTCGTCTCGATAGAATTCAAAATCATTGACTTTGTACAACTGGCCGTTTTTGTCGAGTCCGTGCGCCTGCAATGCGGTTTTGTTGAGTTGTTCGACTTGCGTGTACAGGCCGTAATCGTCGAAGGAATCCGATCCGCTGGTCTCGTCTTTCACATACAAGTGCACGAATTGCGTGCGCAGGCCCATCATCTGGTCAATGCCCTTGATAAGGTCGTACGCCATTTTGTTGCGGAAACGCAAGCCATCGTTCACATGTTTGTTCAATGCGATGGCGCGCTGTCCACGCCACTTGCCTTTGCCGTTTTTCAACTCGATCTTGTAGTTTTTCTGCTGAAATTTACTTGACGATTGGCCTCGTATCTGCACGGTGGCGTTCGGCGCGCTTTCGCCGAAGCCGAGTTCGCCGGAGACGGGACCCTGCTCATCGCCCACCTGCAGCAGACCATTGACCTTGTAGCGTTCAACGCCCATGGCCGTATAGTCATCTGCGGAATATTGGTTGATCTCGCTCCAGCTATGGTCGGTGCCTTCCGACGAATTACCGCGCGATACCGTCAAATACATGGTTTCCACGCCGCTATCGTCATACACCTTGTATAACGATTCGTTGTCGCGCAAGTGTGCGCCGTCGATGCTCTGTTCAGCGCTTTTCTTGACTTGCTCATGCGTCCGCGACGAATCCGATGATTGCGATTGCCCGCTTTCGCCAGGTGACGAAGTCGCGCATCCGGCGCAGGAAAGCACCGTCAGTATTGCCATCAATGCCGCTATCCGCTTGACAAGCGCGGTAATGGCTTTTGCGCTGCGTCGATTCCACCATGTCATGATTTACGATTCCTCCCGATTATGCCATCCGTTTTCTGCATTATTCGCCTTGTTAGAAGACCGTGCGTGCCTTGGACGATGCAATGATTGGTCGATCCGCTGTTCGCCACGTTCAAGCAGTATGCCCAATTCCATGAAACGTCCCCGCTTTGTTTGCGCCACAATCGGCTGCTGCCCCAATACTCGGTACGGAAGATTGTCGGTATATGAGGCGAGACGGAAAGTCGCGTATATGGCAAACAGCGAAGCGCCCATCAGGAAACCGAAACCGAACAGTGTCGTAGTGAAAAACTGACTGATCACCGCGAACGCAACCGTTGAAACGGCGAACAATGCCGATGCCGTCAACGCACCGGAATAATCGGTGAAATACAGCAGAATCAGCATCACGGTGTTGCCGACCGCATAAAGGGCATACCCCACGCAGAGCACACGGAAATATCCATGCATCACATCGTTGAAACCCAAAGGAAGCGCGTTCAGCACTGTTTTTTCCAACGAAATCACGGCAGCGGTCACCAGCAATTGCTTCAATGCCGTGTAATGCAATTCTCGATTGAGCACAGCCAGCATTTCGTTTTCGGCGACGGTAATGTCTTTGACCGTGCCTCCATCATTCAACAAACTGTAATACGACCGATATGTTGGGTAGAAATTGACCTCCACCGACACCACAAAATTCACCGTGGTGATCAGAATCGTCAAAAACGCCAGCATGGCGGGCACATCGTAATATGGCGCACCATAAAACAAACCCTTCACCTTGATACCAAGAGGTCCACACCAGGTGATCACCAAATGGGCGAACAAGCCAATGGTGGTGAACAATCCGGTCAACGCCAACGGCAGAAACTGATCGACCCACTGCAAAAAAAGCCACGGATGCTCACGACTTTGCGGAAAATACCGATGCAACAGCAGCACATCCCACACCAGCATCACACCATAGCCAAGCACCACTGCGAACAACAGCGACTCCACAGGAGGGCATGCCAACGCAAGCAACACGCATGACGTGACGAACGCCACCAGCACCGCCGCAACAAAAGAATACAGAATGCTTTTGTAATCTTTAATGGCCGTCAAATAACTCATCGCATTCCAGTTGACGACCATTTCAAGAAACAGCCACAAACACAACACACCCTGCATCAGCGTGGCTCCAGAAAACAGCAGAAACACCGTGTACAACACCGCGCCCGCTACCAACATGATGCCGGTAGACCCCCAAAACGACGGCAGAATCATCTTCTCATCGTGATCAAACAGCATATCCGCCAAAAAACGTGTGACCGGCATCGACAGAAAACTTGTCAATACCAACGAGGAGAGCAATGTGTATGTGATCATGCATACAAGCAGATCACGGTCGGGGCGGTCCACCTGCCACCAACTGCTCACGATCAGCACGCCAAACTGCAGAAGCACGCCCAGCAGCATCGGGCCGGCGCAAATCACGCCGGCATAGCCGTAGGCTCGCAGCATCGCCATCAAGCCCCTACGATGGAACAGTTTCTTCAGTTCAAATCCAATACCGGCCATATCAGCGTTCCAATCCGAACTGATCCGCGGTATCGGCATACAGCTTGCGATAATCGTCAAGCATGCGCTCATGACGGTAATAGGCGTTCACACGATTGCGGCCGATCTGCCCCATGGTTTCACGCAACGTACGGCTGGAACACATGCGTTCCATCGCCCCGCTTAAGCCTTCGCGGTACATGGGAGGCACATAAAAGCCGGCAGTGCCGAAATCGTCGCCATCCTCGCCTTCCAAAAGCTCGCGGCAACAGCCGACATCAGTGGTCACGCACGGGCGTGCGGCTGCGAACGATTCCAACACCGACAATGGTTGGCCTTCGGAAATGCTGGTCAACACGGTGAAATCAAGCTTGCGCATGTATTCGACCACGTTCACACGTCCTGTGAACTCAAGATTGCGCACACCCAACTGCTCCACAAGCTCATGGCATTCGTCGGCATACTCCTGATCGTCAACACCGCCGAGAATATGCAGGCGAACGTTGTCAACACGAGATGAAAGCCCATGAAACGCGTGAATCAGGGTCTTCACGTCTTTGATGGGAGCCATGCGCACCACCGCACCGATATCGACCCAACCGTCATCGGGCTTCAGGGGAATATCACAAAAACGTTCGTATTGAATGCCATTGGGAATAACCTGGCAGGCATCGGCGGGAGCACCCATACCGATTTGGATAAGACGGGCACGACCGAACAAACTAGTGACACGCCATGCACGCTGGTAGATATGTTCTGAAAGCATGTAGAAGAAACGAATCCAACGCGGACGGAAAGCCGGCAGCACCCATTCGGCGGAAATAATCTCCTCTTCACGTTCGCGCGTATAAATGCCATGTTCCGTAAGCAATACCGGCGCATGGTTGATGGAACCGCCCAAACAAGCCAGCAATCCGCCATATCCGGTGGAAATCGCATGGTATATCTGCGCTTCCGGCACTTCGCCGCCCATCAAGTACAACACCGGCAGCAACATGGAGCGCACAGTGTGGAAAGCGTCGGCATAGGCCACATACGGATATTCTTCCATGCAGATTTGCGTAAACAGGTCGATGAATTCACGGCTTTGCAGGAACGAAAGCGGATGCACGCCTCTTGTGTGGAACAGGTTGAAAAGCACATCCCAGTCCGGGCTGCCAAGATTCACCAGTTCGCGCAATGACCGCAATTCCCCCTCGGTGAACGACACTTGCGCTCGTTCACCGCTCAGACGCAAGGCGTCGTCGAGGAACACCTCATGCACTTCCACCACATTGCCGGGCAGGTCATATACGAATTTGCCGCGGTCTTCGGCTTTGGCGCCGATCACCCACAATACGAACTCGTGCTCTTTCATCGCTTCGATATAACTATGCATCCACGTGGACACGCCACCATGCACGTACGGGTAGCATCCTTCCAAAACCAGGCAGATTCTCATGCCTCTCCCCCGGTCTTGCGTTCGATATGAACCGTGGCGCTCGTGGCTTTGAGCAGATACAGATTCCCGGTCAGCTTGGTGAGGCTTCCGCCACGAACCCTGCCAGGCGTGCCATTGTTCGCACGGAACATGAGCCAGCCCTGATCGATAAGGTTGCCAAGATGCAAATCCCAACTATCATCGGACGTTGCCATCGAAACCGTCAATCCTGAGAATCGCTGCACCGCCGCAGCGCATTCCGTTCCAGTCTGCATACGAATGGACGGAGCCGACTGTTCCAACCAATCCAAATAATCTTCTAATCCCTTGCGATAGGTTTCCCAACCTTCTTTCGCGCCACGATCTTCATCAAGCAGATCGTCGGGATGCATGAAGTGCGTGCTCACATAGTGCATGTTCAGTTCGGAAACCGCGGCAAGACGCATGTATGAATTATTCACCATGCTTCCCGACACAATACGGGGAGCTTCAACCACACCATCGGCTGCCACGCCGAACTCCTGCACATACTCCAGAGAACTGTCGGGAGGAAAGGCCATGCTGGCGATGGCACGAATCTGAGGCACATCCTCACCGATGATTTTGCGGCCTTCACTGGAAAGAATATTGGACGGCGGCACATAGACCGACGATGTCGCAGCGGGAAGCACTGTCTTTTGAAAGGCAATCAGTTCGTTCAACGAATCGACGATGGCTTTGCGATTCGGCCATTGCACGTACGTGTATTCGCTGCCGTAATCCGTATTCGGCAACACCAACGGCTGATGGTTGTACCCGTGATATCCGATTTCGCCGTTTTGCCGAAGCAGCAATCCTCCGTAATACTCGAATTGTGTGTTGTCCGTCTGCCGTACAGGATCATTCTTGGTATCATCGCCGTAATTCTCAATCATCACACCGGTGAAACGAATACCGTACCGTTCCGCAAGACGCACCAAATCTGGCCACCATACTTGAGAATAGAATTCGGAAATGCTCATGTTGTAGTCACGTTTGATGTATTTGCCATTGCCAGACGGTACTGGAGACGGAAAATCGTCCAGGTAGAAAGCCGCGCTGTTAATCACCGGATAGGCCATGGCGGAACTGAGCAGACTGAACGCCGAAGCGTAAAATCCTCGAACCATCTTGACGTAAATGCCGATATTGCACATCACAGCCGTTCCTGACTCCACCGAGCTCCTCCACACCAATGGCGTTCTGCCATCGCTGCTGACCGCCTCCACCTGTGCACGATCATTCAACGCGACGCTCAGCGACGATTTGAACGGGTCACTGAACATGTATGTCTGACCGCCACCCAACATAAAATCCTTGGACGGTGTGATGCCCTCAGTCACCACATATTTGTATGCGGACGATTCAATGCCGATCTGCGGGCCGATCACATCCAGATAGCCGGTTTTCTCCGGGGTCATGGCGAACATGACGCCGCCGCCCTTTTTGACCCATTGCATGATCTGCAGCACATGTTCGCCCAACGGATCCAAGTTGGGCATGGCAATCACCATCGTCTGATACTGCTTCAACGTAGGAATCTCGTCACCTTGCGCAAGATCGACGGTGACAGTGGGCACTTTCATGTCAAGAAGCACACGGTCAAGCATGCTTTCAGCATCGGAGACACCCTCCTGCGAACTGTCGATCACCAAAAGGTTCGTGGCTTTTTCGCCAGCGATGGCGTCGGCTGCTGGAATGGCTTTGTCTCGATCCAAGTAGGTGATGTCGAACCGCGTTGCACCGTAATGCACGCCCAGGCTCTCCACCAGCAACACCAAAGCGATGGCCATGAACATGGCCCAGACTTTGACCAGACCTTGCCAGCGGAATCGCTTCCACTTGGCCAACACGTCTGACAGGAATCCTCTGGTCATGCGCGTTCAACCTCCTTGGTTCCAGTCCAGAACCGCAGAGCTCGTCTTCCCTGGCCACCGAGATAAATATGTTTGCTTTCGATCTGCTGAACGGTTTGATGCAACGCATCGCCATCATTGCGTGCGGCATCGAGTCGCAGACGCATCAGCCATACATCGCCTTGATCCGGCCACCGTTCCATAGCGCCGTCAACGGTGTGTGCGGCATCATCAAAAAGTCCAAGATCAATCTGCATTTGCGCAAGACGGCACGCAACGTGATAATCGCCATGTTGGCGAAGTCGTTCCTGCAACACTTCGGCATATCGTTGTTTCTGCAACTGCAAAGCGTATCCTTGCGCAATACCGGAATTGACATATCGTTCCAGCGCATCGCAATACCGTTCCAACATCGTTTCGGAATTTCGATGCTGCAGATAATCGTTACGGCAGCGCTGCAATGCAAGATCTTCCTTGGCACTGATCTGCGCCAAGGCGGTAGCCGCGTAATGCACGACTTCCACATCCTCATTCAGTCGGGCCTGCGACAGCACATCGATATAACGGCTGGGATTATCGTTGAGAATGGACATCACCAGACTGCGCCGCTGACTCGAATCATTGACGATCAACGCCTCTTCCAACGGCACTGTATTGGCGAAATCGGCTCGTTCCCCAACGAGAATGCTTCGACGCTCCTCATCATCCACACGCATTTGCTCAAGCCCCGGAACCGTGTGCTCGCCAGCGCGAATCAGCGTGCTCGCATGCAGCAACAGCACACATAACGGCCCCCACAATGGCACCAGCAGCATGAAAGGAAGCAGCCGCCCCTCCACACGAAGCACGCCAACGCGAGACAATACGCACAGCAGCACGCATATCATTACATGCACGGCGATAAGCAGCATCGCCATCACCGTCGCATTCATGCTGCGCCACCTTCATGCGATGCGGAGTCATTCGGCGCAGCGTCACTGCGCGGCGTTTCATCCGCTTGCGACTCGGCAGCTACTTGTTCCGAAGCCTCAGCCAGCAACGAATCTTCCTCGTGGACTGAAACCAACTTCGCATGCAATCCAGCCTGGGTCAAACGACCGTTGATGATCGGCAGCTCATGCTCGCTGACCTGATTCATGAGCACATACACATTGCCGTCCTGCAGTACACCGGCCTCATCCGTTTGACGAAGGGCTCCCCTCAGGCGGCTACCATCGTCTTGCCAGGCGCCTTCCACACGCAACAGCAGATGATTGCTCATATGATCGTACTTGAGCTCGTTTGCAGCCAGCACTTTGGGCAGGAACGCCTGAGTGTTCAAGAATTCCGTGCCGGGTACCAGCATCGTCTGCCGCGCAACATTCTCATAATCGAAGGCACGCACCATCGCGGATTGCACCAAGCCGCACATGATGGTGAACAGGTTCTGGAAGTACAGGTTCATTTGGTCGGGCTGCGCTTTGGCAAGCACAATCACCACGGCCAGCTTGCCATCGGCATGCACGCCCGCCGCATACATTGGAAGGTTTTGTTCAAGATTGCGGTTTACCCACAATCCGTCATGATCCAAGGCCGTGACAATGTTGGCATAATTCTCAAGCAGCACCGATTTACTGAATAAGGATTCGGCCTGCGGACTCGCGGCCACCAAACGTGCGAAACGACCACCATTATCGATTCGGTAAATACCGAAACTATCGCCGCCCAACGTATCTTGCATAATGCGAATGGCCGCGTGATACAGCTTTCGAGGCAGCACTTCGTCCAATTCACGGGTCATCGCATACATTTTGCCGAAACTGTCGCGCCTGCCGATAATCTGTCCGCGCAGCATACGACGATCATCAAGCACATCGTGGTACAGGTCACGCAGGAACGCAAGTCGTTCACGCAGCAAACTGTTTTCGTCACGCATGAATCGCAGGTTTTCGCGATTGCGCATCTGCACGTATCCGCATACTGCGCCGGCAACGAAATACACTACGAACGCAAGCCAGTTCGACGTGTCGTAAAACAGTGGAGCGAATGACGCGCCGTTCGACGCGTACGACAACGCCATGCCGGCACATGCGAGCGCGGCCGCGAACACGCCTGCGTTCATTCCGTACATCGTGCCGACGATCACCACGAAAAACAGGCGCAAATCCACGGTTCCCAGCTGACTGTCGCCGTGTACCGCGGTGCGAAGCAGTTCCTCCAGTATGAACGTGACGCAGATTTCGAATACGATCCATGGTTTCGAATGGTTACGCAGAAAATCCCAGATCGGGTGCTTTTCGGACTGTTCCCGCGCACGCGCCTCTTTCCAGCGTTGCAGCACCAGGGGAAGATCCTGTTTGAGCGAGTATCGTGGCGACCAGCCATAACGCAAGCGCAGCGCATGGTCGTCTGCCGGGTAACTTTGGGGCCTGTCTTCGCCAAAAGTCACCGACAATCCGGGAAATGCCGCGCTGATCACATCAGCCAAATCACCGTATGTGAAGTTGAACACGTTGGGCACGTGGAATACTTCGCTTTCGGCGGTCCAATCGTCGAACATGCGGTAGATCAGTTCGGCAAGATCGTCGGCGCAGAGAAAGCATGTCTGCTGCTGTTCGCGTTCACGGAATGAGATCGACCCTGCTGACGCCTGTTCGAACAGCCTGCCGAAATATGCGGTTGCCCCATTGCGTTCGGGTGCATACAGGTATGGGCAGCGAATGATTTTCGCTTCCAGACGGTAGGTGCGTGCGTAGTACAGGCAGAGTTCTTCCAACGCTCGAGACATCTGGCTTTTGCTGGTATCGCGTACGTCGGCGTTTTCCGGATAGATGAATTCAGATTCGGGGCCGCTGACCATCAGCATTTGCGTTTGCCTGTTGCGAATGGCATGCAGAAGTCTTCGCAATGCTCCCAGATCGCCGTCCCGGTCACTGCGTGGGGTCAGATTTTCGGAAAAGAATACGATGCGATCAAATTCGTATGTAGTAATGGTTTCGGCAAGGGTGTTGGCGCCAGACATGTTGACGATTCTGAGACGGTCATTGCCGCCTACGGTACCTTCTCGTTCCGCTATCACCACATGGTCTCGGGGAAAGGCATGCTGAATCCACTGTTGGGTAATGAAATCGGTATCACCGACCAAAAGCACTTCATGCTGCCACCCCATTACCATGTTTGGTAGGCCGCCTCGATGGTCGGGGCCGGGTCGCCGGTCCTGGTATGACTTTCCTGCCCTGTCGTTGATGATCCGGGGGTGTTGTCGCCGGGAACGCACCCCCCCCCCGTGAATACTTCCCTTAAACGGGGGTATGGCATAGTTCTGTCCACAAACCCTCCATTGTCCCTGCCTTACGGTATTCCAGTGTAATCCGTTAACAGACAAAATCCCCCTCAACGGGGGTTTCTTACGCCGTGCGATTGCCTCGCTTCAGCCCTTACTTCGCGAGCTTGGCGTACTCGTCGACCATGAACTTGGCAATCTTCTTGCCGCCTTCGCCCAGCAGGGTGGACAGCGAGTTGATCGGCATGGAGTTGAGGAACATGCGCATCATGGCGTTGTCGAGCAGCTTCGTCAGCTCGCCGGCCTCGCCGGCGGCGGCCACGGCGGCCACGATCTTGGCACCGAACGGATCAGCCTCCCATTCGCCGTAGGTGGACCATTCGGTGAGCGGCTGGCTCTTGCCATCGCCTTCGAGGGTCACGACAACGGTGTCGGCAATGTCGCGGGAGCTCACGCCCACTTCGATGGCGTATTCGCCGGACTCCACGTGCCAGTCGTTGTACTTCTCAGACCAGTAGGCGAACGCGCGTTCATCGAGGTCGATGGTCACACTCTTGGATTCGCCGGCCTTGAGGAACACCTTGGTGAAGCCCTTGAGTTCATGCTTCGGGCGGGCCGCGTCGGCCTTGCCCGGAGCCACATACACCTGCACGGTTTCGGCGGCGTCCACGTCGGAGGTGTTGGTCACGGTGGCGGTCACGGTGGCGGTGTTCGCGCCGGTCTTGGCGGCGGCGACGTCAGCGATCTCGAATGTGGCGTAGCTCAGGCCGTAGCCGAACGGGTAGTCCACAACCTTGCCGTAGGTGTCGTAGTAGCGGTAGCCGACGAACACGCCCTCGCCGTAGTCGACGTGGCCTTCCTCGCCCGGCCAGTTCAGCATGCTCGGGTCATCGTTGATGTCCAGCGGAATCGACTGGGCGAGCTTGCCGGACGGGCTGACCTGGCCGAAGATCACATCGGCGAGCGCCGGGCCACCGGACTGGCCGAGCAGCCAGGATTCGAGGATACCCTTGGCGTTCTTGGCCCACGGGGCCACGGAGACCACGGAGCCGTTGGACAGCACGACCACGACGTTCTGGTTCGCGGCGGCGACCTGTTCGAGCAGGGCGATCTGCTTGGCGGGCATGTCGAGGGTGTCGCGGTCGAAGCCCTCGGATTCCGCGGCTTCCGGCAGGCCCAGGAACATGAGGACCACGTCGGCGTTCTTGGCGGTTTCCACGGCTTCGGATTCGAGGGCCGGGTCGGCCGGTTCCAGATCGAGCGTGAAGCCGGGGGCGAAGTCGGCCTTGATGCCGCGTTCGGCGAGTGTGTCGAGGAAGCTGGTCAGCTTGGTGGGGGTGATATGGGAGGAGCCGCCGCCCTGGTAGCGCGGGGTGCGGGCGAATTCGCCGATGACGGCGATCTTCCGGGCCGCGGCAGGGTCGGCGTTCAGCGGCAGAATCGCATCGTCGTTCTTGAGCAGGACGATGGATTCGATGGCGGCCTGGTGGGCCACTTCGTCGTGCGCGTCCACGTCGAAACGGTAGCCGTCGATGCTCATCGCGGCGCGGGCCTTGTTGATGAGGTCGATCATGCCCTGGGCCATGCGGTCGAGCTGGGCGGGGGCGATGCGGCCATCGCGGGCGGCGTAGACAATCTGGTCGTCGGTGTAGCTCGGCGGCATTTCCAGGTTGAGGCCGGCGTTCAGGGAGGCCACACGGTCATGGTCGGCGCCCCAGTCGGACATGACGATGCCCTCGAAGCCCCATTCGTCGCGCAGCACGTCGGTCAGCAGCCAGTGATTCTGGGCGGAGTGCACGCCGTTGATACGGTTGTAGGAGCACATGATGGTCCACGGCTGGGCGGTCTTGACGATGTGTTCGAAGGCCGGCAGGTAGATCTCGCGCAGGGCGCGCTGGCTGATGCGGGCATCGACGCGCAGACGGTCGGTCTCCTGGTTGTTGGCGGCGAAGTGCTTGAGCGAGGTGCCCACGCCCTTGGACTGCACGCCGGCGACGATGCCGACCGCCTCATGGCCGGCGAGATACGGGTCTTCGGACCAGTATTCGAAACAGCGGCCGCCGAGCGGGTTGCGCTTGATGTTGACGCCGGGTCCCAGAATGACGGCCACCTTTTCCTGGATGCACTCCTCGGCCATCGCCTCGCCGACCTTGTGGATGAGTTCCGGATTCCAGGAGCTGGACAGGCCGGCCGCCGGCGGGAAGCAGGTGGCGGGCACGGAGTTGTTCAGATCGGTTTCGCCGGTGCTGGAGGCCAGGGATTTCCTGAGGCCGTGGGGGCCGTCAGTGATCATGTAGCCTGGGATGCCTTTGGACTCCACGCCCTGCAGATGCCAGGAGTCGCCGCCCGAGGTGAGGGATGCCTTCTCTTCAAGAGTCAAATCCTTGACGGACGGGTAGGTGGACTCGCTCATGATTCCTCTTTCCTTGAGTTTCTTGAGTTGTGCGGTTGTCCGATATGCGTTGGCTCCGATTCGGCCGAACTGTCTGGCTGTTGTTCGAGGTTCCTCCACGAATCTCGACTGCCGTTTTCTCTCGACCAACCGGTTGATAGGTAGATTATCAAAATCTGTGTCACATCACACCGAAATCATTTGGAATCACTACTAACCGACCGTAAGGTTGCCTGTATGAACATCCCCTCCCCCACCGATACCGATCGCCGCACCGCGATTCTCGACCGCCGTCGAATCGTTTGGCAAACTCGGCTATTACGGCACGTCTCTGCAACGTATCGCCACCGAAGTGGGGCTCACCAAGGCCGGCGTGCTGCATTACGTGGGCAGCAAGGAGGGACTGCTCAAGCTGGCGCTGACCGAGAAATACGACCGGATCACCGAATCGATCAACGCCGCGATGGTCGCCCAGGAGCGCCCGCTTATCGCGGATATGTGGCGTCAGGTGGTGGCTGTGAACAACAAGAGGCCCGCGTTGGTGCATATGTTCTCCACGCTGAGCGCCGAGGCGCTCGACCCGGCCCACCCCGCGCACGATTATTTCGCCGACCGCGAGCGCCGCACGGTCACCACGGCGCTCAACATCAACTGGGCCGTGCCGGAAGGCGTCAATGTCGGACATGTGCTGCAGGCCGGATTCTCGATGATGGACGGCCTCCAGCTGCGCTGGCTGCGCGCCCCCGGCCAAGATCTCAATACCATGTGGGCCGATTGCGAGGATGTTCTGATGCCTTTGCCCCTTTGGGAGGGATATCGCTAATTGGTGCGGCTGCGATGTCAGAGGACGCTCCGGATCAGCGATGATGGTTTGCCGCGATCAAGTAAATGCGGCTGTAACCACGACTGCCGCTGTCCCGAGCAGTGCCAATCTGCCAAACGCTGGCAGTTTGGCATCACTCAGCACCAGTAATTGCGCCAAGCTGCCAGTCCTTGACAGACTAGCACCGTACAGACGCCATTCAGTGGCGTCAACCTGCCAAGAACCGGCAGTTTGGCGACGCTGGAATCCCGCCAGCGTCGCCATCTTGCCAGGGCTTGGCAACTTAGCGTCGTCAAACACCGGTTCGGCACAGCGCAGCGTCGCAATTATTCAGAGCTTCAACGTTTCGACTGCGGCCACGGTATGTGCGATAGTACCTGTTTTTCGCACTTCATCGAAGGATTTCTTTATCAATGATTGCGGATAATACCGTTCATCACGCATACGACCAAGACCGATGCACCAGACCTCATTGCCTGCATACAACACGATTCTGCTATTGCCTGACACTACGACATGTGTCACCTTTGACATATCCATGGCATCAGTCAGGACATCTGCCTTCTTCTTCAACCATTGCACATCACCATGAGGACTCACTCGCTTAGGTGAGATTCTGCGTCCCTTAAGCAAATCCTCATAGAGCTTTCTAGGAGGAAGACGGCGTCGCTTGGAATCATCCAGATAATAATCCAAGCCACATAAATGAGCAAAATTTCCCTCATCCCAAACTATGACAAGAGCCAAACCATCTTCGCAGTGAATTCTTGTTGCCCGACCTTCAAGTCGTTCATGGTACAGGAGAGCCGCAGCATGAGCTTGCGCCAATGCATACTCTTTCATCTTTGTTATATTCACGGCTCCCCCTTTGCCGAAAAATAGGGGGGGACATCTGAGCCAGATGTCCCCCCTGAGATGAAAAGCCATGTTTTACAGTCTTCTGCATGACTATCATCCACTTCCAGCGAAGTGGAATCAGTAGCGACTTCGGTTGGCCTAACCGTATCACCCAGTCACTGGGCTAGGCACCCTGCTCTCGCGGTATTCGTCTGCGCAGACGAATCAGGTGCCAGCGGCAGCTGACCTCTCATCTCGAACCCGCAACCCACCCCGCCGCAAAGGATAGGCCGGGTCACGAAGCTCACTCTCTACCTTACACAATTGTTTCGAATCATGCCATCAGAGAGCGATTTCGTTCTCATTACGCCATCCAACCGGCGTGCCAAACGTGGGTGAGATCCCAGGGGTCGAGGCGTGACGTGTCGGATTGCGGGTCGATGGTAGGCAAGAAATCACGATTACCACGTAATTGGTAGCTCCAATAGATTTGCCCGGCGGACACGTTCCATGCCTTGCGTTGCATGGCGGCGACCTCGCGGTAAATAGAGCCTCTGATAGATGCACTGTGCATGGCGTTTTCCTTGGAGCGGCCACCATCGCCTGTACGCTTATCGACCACCCGTTTTACCAGACCATTAGCCACGCACCACTCCCCTACAATCACCGGCGCATAGCGCGCGGCCCGGCGGATGCGGCGTTCGTTCCAGCGCACAAACAAGCGATACCAGCCCATCAGCCACCGATCCGGGATCAGACGGAACAGCGGGAATTGCTCGGCCATGACCATATAGATATGCGTATCGAGCATGACGCCCCGCATGCCCTCCCGCACAAACCAGTCCCGCCAACGGCCCAGTCGGAAGCCGTCATGGAACACGATGGCTTGGTTCTCGGCCAAAATCGGGCGCAACCGGCGATACGACTCACGGTAGAAACGCTTGAGGAACACCATTGGAATCGGCCTACTCCTCCGTGCTTCAAAGCTATCCTTTGCCTGCCTGCTCGATGACGACGTAGCATACGTCAACCAATCGATCGGCTCATTCAGCACCTCGATACCGAACAGCGCCGCGCGATCGCGATACCGGCGAGCCAGACAGGCCAGCACATTCAACGCATAGGCGACCGCTCGCGGGCTATGATGCCAGCGCACCACGCCGGTGAGACCGCCGTTGTCGAATCCATTCTGCGAGCCGGGCACCGTGTGCAGGTCGATAAGAATCTTGAGACCGGTACGCTCGGCCCAGTCGAACGCCCTGTCCAAATACTCGATGCAGCCCGGATGACCGGACACATCCCCGAAGATAAAATACGGCACAGGAATACGCACCAGATTGCAGCCATGCGCGGCAATGTTCCGAAAATCAGCTTCAGTGATATACGTGTCGCGATGCCGCGTCAGCAGAGCCTCCAACTCAGCAGACTCCGTAGCCCGATGCAGCCAGATCTCGTCCGCTTCGCCGCTGGCGGCAAAAATCCCCGGCTTCATCCACTTTTCCAGCACCAGCCAGTTACCGAGGTTCACCCCATTGATTTGCTCGCCAATGCCCAGCGTGCCCAGTGCCATTATGTCACCCGCGCTAATCGTTCAATGCTTCGCCGTAACGAACGACCAGCCCCTGATTCACACGCTCAAATTCGGGGATGTAATCAACGATGATGGCATCTACAAGACGCCGGGCGCGTTCCTCATCGTAGATATGAGCAGAATCATTGCGATCGCGCAGCATACGCAGCCACAACGATTCGTCCATGAAATCGTAATATTGGAAAGCGGTTTTGAGCACATCTCGCGGAGAACCGGAAGCGGAAATAGGGTCTCCCTCATAAGCCAGCAGCGTCTTGAACAGTTTCCAACCAAGCTCAAACTGCAACTCGAACTTGTCAATGATGCCGCTCTGGATGAAATCATTGCTGAGATCCTGTTCGGGAGCCTTGCGCAGCGACTTCAGTGCGGAAACGTAATTCTCATATTTTTTCATACAATACCTTTCCGCTACGCTCAATCTCCGCCCTCAGCGATGAAGAAATCGGCTCATCCAGATTGATGACATCAACTTTAAGCAGTGACCACAGATTGTCCTGAAGGTTCTGCTCCAAGCGATTGAAATCGGGGCAACCGGCCACGGCAAGATCGATATCGCTTTTAGGCTGGTTCACACCCTTTGCGCGAGAACCGAACAGCACGACCTTGCGAGCGCCGGCATCAGCGGCGAACGCACGAATCTGTTCGTACACGTTCTCAATAGGAACCATGACGCCTCCCGCCGTATGCAGAAAATCCCGGACCACCCGCGCTTCCATCATACGGCCGCGGCCCGCTCACCGCACGGAGCCCGAACCACCCGAACGCGGCGACGCAGTTGCGGGAGGCGGGCAACACCTGCGGCTTGGAGCTGATGAGCACGGTGACCATCGACTTGCCGGTTTCTTTCAGACACAGCGGCGAACGCGTCGAGCACGGTGGTAATCATGTCTCGAGGCTGTCCGTCTATCCGCATTCTCCTCACTCCTATGCGCAACCACATCCAATATCCTTGGCCGGATATGCAAAACGGTGCCAAAACATAACATTCTGTCATGCCTTCGACACCGATATCGCGCAATAGATTTTTCTGTATATGCTTCTTCGCTTACTCCTGGAATACGTCGGGGTGCTTCAGATCGCCGGGAATGTCGGATAAAAGGCCTTCGAGCCCCAGGAATTCCTTCCAGAAATCGAGCGGCTGGCCGTATGGCGAAGCCTCGCGACCGTGGGCCTGGATGTTGGCCTTGGCTTCGAACACCTCTTCCTCGCTGATGCCCTCGAAGTAGCTTTCCAGACGTTCACGGTGCTCAGGCACGTAGAACAGAGAGGACACAATCTCCGTCAGACGTTCGGCACGCTCGATAGGCAAGGAATCCCAGTGGCGAAGCTCGATGAAGTTCTTCAGACGTACGTCATTGAAGTGCGTGGAGATGATGTGGTTGATCTCGTACGGGTTGAGTTCGCGGTCCGGGTACACCTCCCCCGCGTTCTCACGGAAGGCCGGGCGATGCAGTTCCTTGGGGCTTGCTCCAGAAGCCACAGCTTCAGGGGTATGGGTCAGGTCAGCGAACATAAGCGGCGTGGACAACACGTCGATGGCGTAATCCTCCCAACCATAGCGAGCATCGAACAGACCGGGCAGCACATTGGTGCGCTGGAAGTCCAGATAATCCCACATACGCTGGCGCAGCAGCGGCCATGGGTTCGTCTCACCCTCGAAATACGGGGCGTTACGGAAGAAGTAGGCCAGAATCGGGCCGATAACTGTGCCCAGACGCAACTTTTCGATGGAGTCGCGCTCATCCACATAATCAATGCTGACCTGAGTGGAGGCGGAGCAACGCATCATGCAGGGGCCAAACTGACCCACGCGGCCGAGGTAGTCGGTCATTGCATCGTAGCGATCCTTGGGGTTGACCGGCACATCCGCAAAGCTGGACTTGGGCTGGTAACCATAGTTGACCAAGCGGAAGTCGAGATCGTCAAGAATCGGGTCGAGCTCGCGACGAAACTTGGAGTACAGCGTACTTAGGTCGCTCGGCTTCTTCAAAATGCCGATTGAGGTTTCCACCTGTCCGCCGGGCTCGAGAGAAACGGCGACGCCGGAACGGCTGAGACCCACCAGATGGCCGTTCTCCCAGTATTCCTTCTCCTCGTCGTAGTACGGAGCCAAGCGTTTGAGCAATGCCTCGATGCCATTCGGCTCGTAGTAGGTCACGGCGGTGTCGTCGCTGTTGTGCACGGGCAGGTGCTCGATCTCCACGCCGAAGCCGCCGGCGCCCCGCTGGGAGCGTCCATTCTCAAAGAACTTGAGCAGGCTTTCGACGTGCTTGGGGTTCGGCTTGGCGAGCAGGTGCGCGTAACTGATTCGGGGAGTAACCATGCTTTGTATCGTATTCGAGCCGGCCGGTGCGCGTGCCCGAAAGCCCGTAATACGCTATACGAAAAACCGATAGCAGGCTCCGGCCCGGTTTCTCGCTCTAGAGACTCCGTTGTAGATGACTTTGTTTTAGCTTGTCGCTAGAGCGAAGTCATCTGCATGGCCTCGTTGCCGAGGCCAGCTCCAAGCCTCACGCGGCTTACGCCGCCGCTTGGTTCGCGTTTCACAGGATGCCGCGTTGCCCGACGCGATGCGTCAGCCCGTCTTCCGCTTCCTCCACGCGCGTTTAACGTCTCCGGGGCACTCCCGGCGACTTGGATGTTGATGGCCGCGTTCAGATCGCGGTCGATGACAAGCCCGCACTCCTCGCAATGGTAGACACGTTCGGACAGGGACAGTTTGGCTTTCACCGTCCCGCAGTTCGAGCATGTCTTGCTGCTTGGATACCAGCGGTCGATGACGTGGAGCCTCGCGCCGGTGCGTGCGGTCTTGTATTCGAGCTGTCGGCGGAACTCCGCGAACGCGGCGTCCTCTACCGAGCGGGCGAGCCTATGGTTTCTCACCATGCCCGCCACGTTCAAGTCCTCGATGCTGATGTCCGCGTAGGTGCGGGCGAGCATGGTGGTGGTCTTGTCCAGTAGGTCGCGGCGTAGGTCCGCCACGCGGGCGTGCAGACGCGCGACCCTCGTTCTCGCCTCGCGGCGGCGGTTGGAGCCTTGCCGTTTGCGGCTCAGATTCTTCTGTTCCCGCCTCAATCGTCTGAGGTTCGAGTCCAACGCGCGTGGATTGCGGATGATGGTGCCGTCTGACAGTGTGGCGAGCTGTTTCACACCCAAATCGATGCCGACACTACCACCTTTCAGCGGCGTGGGCATCGGACCATCCTTGCGCTCGACGGTCAAACTCGCCATCCAGCGTCCCGCATGCCGGGATACGCTCATGCGCAGCACCTTCGCGCCATCCACCCGCTTGGACACGTTCTCCATGCAATGCACGCGGCCTATCCTCGGGAGCCGCAGCGCATAAGGGTCACAGTCAATGAGACCAAACGAGCCCGTCGTGTACGCGAATCCGGGAACCGCCTTGTCCTTGGATTTGAAACGTGGGAAGCCCATCCTGCGGCCTTTCCGCTGCCCCTTGCGGGACTTGGAGAAGTTCCTCAGCGCGTCGGCCAATGATTCGAGGCCGCTGTTGTACGCCTCCTTGCTGTTCTCCGGCCACCACGGCTTGCCGGTCTCCATGCTGACGGCGAGGGCGTCCTTGTTGGCGTTCCACCACCTGCGCAGCGCGTAGTACGACCATTCCGGCTTCTCCTGCCGTTCAAGCATGTCCTTGACGTGCGCCAGTCCCGCGTTGTACGCGAACCGCGCCGCACCGGCATGGGACTCCAAGAGTCGTTCCTGCCGTGGCGTCGGGTCGAGCGCCACCCTGACCGCCTCAAGCATCACGCGCCGCCCTCAACGCCGCGTCCGTCTTATGCTTGGCGGCACGACGCCCGTACAGTCGTGCGCAGAACGAGGTCAGCACCTCGGTCATGTCGCGCACCAAGTCGTCGTCCAGCTCCGTGTCGTCCACCACGATGATTCGGCGTCCCTGCGCCTTCAACGCGCTCTCCACCAGTCCCGCGTTCATGCAGGCGAGCCTGTCCCTGCGCTCCACGATCAGCGTGCCCACGGTCGGGTCGGCCAATAGCCGGTTGAGCTTGCGCCGTTTGTCGTTCATGCCCGAACCGGTCTCCATGACCACCTCGGGGCTCTTGACGCCCATGTTGATGGCGAACGCCTTCAACCGGTCGGCCTGACGTTGCAAATCGTCCTTTTGGTCGGACGAGCTGACACGCGCGTAACACACCGTCCTGCCGTTCGCTGTGGGGGCGGCGGGCTGGTTCTCGTATTTCGGGTCGTGGATGATAATCGTGCCCGTGTTCATGCGCTCGAACGGGACGGGCATACGGTTCTCGCGACACCACTGCCACACCGTCTGCTCGTTGAAGCCCTCACGCCTCGCCCATTCCCTGACACGCATGACTTAATTATATCACACGAAAACAAACTAAAGCAGATAATCAATCTAGCAGGCTATAACCCCTCAGTCGCTGCACGACAGCTCCCCTCACAGAGGCCGAGCCGTAAAGCGGACAGCCCAGCGGGCTGTCCGTAGGCGAGGGTGAGCCGATAGGCGAACCAGCATGTCGCGAGCGAAGCTCGTCCTTAATTGCGGACGAGCCAGAGCATAAATCAGTCCGCGGAGGTGAAGCCCTGCGGCTCGCCGGCCTCGGCGAACTTGGCGTTGTGAGCCTTCTTGGCGGCGGCGATCATCAGCTTGATACGATTGAGCTGGTTCGCCTCGGAGGCACCCGGATCGTAATCGATGGAGACGATGTTGGCTTCCGGATGCAGGCGGCGGATCTTGCCGAACATGCCGCGGCCGGTCACATGGTTGGGCAGGCAGGCGAACGGCTGCGCGCAGATCACGTTCGGGCAACCCTGTTCGATGAGTTCCAGAATCTCGGCCGTCAGCAGCCAGCCTTCACCGGCCTGCACGCCGATGGAGGTGACTTCGGCGGCCTTCTTGACCAGTTCGGGCATCGGCTCGTCCTGCTTGAATTTGCCGTTCGATGTGGCCAGCGCGGCCTTGATCGGCGCGTTGTACAGGTCGAGGCCCTTGCGCATCAGGGCGTAAACCGTCTTGTTGCCGCCCATGCCGAGGTTCTTCTCGTTCCAGTCGGTGATGTAGGGGCGGGTGGTCATGAATTCCATGATGCCGGGCACTACGGCCTCGCAATCCTGGGATTCGATGACGTCGACCACGTGGTTGTTCGCGTCCGGCTGGTACTTGACGAGGATCTCGCCGACCACGCCGACTCGCACCTTGCGCGGAATATCACGCAGTGGCAGATTGTCGAAGGACTTCACGATCTCCTTGGCCAGCACGTTATACGGCAGATAGCCCTTCTTGATGCTCGGCGTCTTGGCTGCGGTCTTGGAATAGCCGTGATGCTCGATGGTCTCACGCACGATGGCGTCCCACAGCTCGTACAGCTTGTTGGCCGAACCTTTCTCCACCTCATACGGGCGTACGCGGTAGAGGCACTTCATGAGCAAGTCGCCCAGAATCAGCGCCTTGATGGCACGGTGCAGCAGGGGCAGGGTGGCCTTGAAGCCGGGGTTGTCTTCGAGGCCCTGGGTAGAAATGGCGATGACCGGAATCTGCGGGTAACCGGCATCGACCAAGGCCTTGCGGATCAGGCCGAAGTAGTTGGTCGCACGGCACATGCCGCCGGTCTGGGTGATGGCGAGCGCTACATGGTCGGGATCGTATTTGCCTTCCAGAATCGCGTCGATGAGCTGGCCGACGACCATGATGGCCGGGTAGCAGGCGTCATTGTTCACGTATTTGAGGCCGGTTTCCACATCGCCACGGCTCGCATGCTTCAGGATGTCGAACTTGTACCCACCGGAACGAATCACCGCTTCGACCAAGGACATATGAATCGGGCTCATCTGAGGGCCAACAATCGTATAGTTCTTCTTCATGTCCTTGACGAACTTCTCACGATGCGCGTATCGGGACATGGTGGCGTTGTTGTGGCCGGACTTCTTGGCATTCTTGGCGTTCGGCACGCCGGTGGTGCCGTCCGAAGTGCCGTTCTTGCTGGCGGCTGCGGCCTGCAGGTCGCGTTCGGCGGCACGCTTGGAGGCCTCGCGCATGGCCTTGGTGAGCTTCGGATTGGCGGCCATGGTGCTGTCGAGCAGAATCTGGCGGCCGGGGGTGGGAGCGGTGGGGCCGGTCTTGCGGAAGCCGTTGGGCTTGGGACCTTGCACGGCCTTCGCAGTGCTGGCCTGAGATGCCTTGACGGCATCGTGTACGGCCTGTGCTTCGGCGTCGACCTTCTTCTGAGCGGCTTCGACGGCGGCCTGAGCCTCGGCAAGCGCGGCCTTGGCAGCTTCCAAATCGGACTCGGCCTTGACCTTGGCTTCCTCGGCGGCGCGTTCGGCGGCGGCCTGCTGGTCTTCCATGGCCTTGGCCGCGGCGGCTTCGCGGGCCTTGTTGGCTTCGCGTTCCTCGACGGCGGCCTTGAGCGAGCGCAGTCGAATCTTGGCGGCACCCAGGTTGGAGACCTCGTCAATCTTCAGCAGCGTGTACACGTCCGCCTTGTCTGCCAGGATTTCGGCCACCTGATCGGTGGTGATGGCGTCAAGGCCACAGCCGAAGGAATTGAGCTGCACAAGTTCGAGGCCCGGGTAGGAGGCCACGAAGTGTGCGGCCGCGTACAGACGGGAGTGGTAGGCCCACTGGTTGGTGACGCGCAACGGCATCTTGGTGACCGTGCGGTCGCCTACATGGCGGAATCTGGCGGCGTTCTTGGAACGCGGGTCGGCTTCGCCTTCCGAGCGGAATTCGGTGAGGTTGAGCTTCTCCCCCGGATGCAGTTCGCAGATGGAATCCTCGGAGAGTACCACCATGCCCAGCGAGCAGATGGTTTCGGGGATGCCGTGGTTGATTTCGGGGTCGATGTGGTAGGGACGGCCGGCGAGCACGATGCCTCGGCAGTTGTGCTCTTTCATATAGGCGAGCGCGGTCAAACCTTCCTGCTGCACGTCATGCTTGAAGACCTTGTCTTCGGCATAGGCGGCCTTGACCGCGGTTTCGGCCTCTTCGCGGGTCACGTTGGCCCACGCAAACTCTTCGACGATGCGGTCAACCATGAGCTCATGGTTGGCGAGGTTGAAGTACGGGTGCATGTAGCGCACGCCGTCTTCACGCAGCTCAGGCACGTTGGCGCCGACGACGAGCGGATAGTTGGCCACAACCGGGCAGTTGTAATGATTGTCCGTGTTGGGCACGAGGTTCTCCTCGTAGCTCACGCACGGGTAGAAGATGGTCTTGATGCCCTTGTTGATCAGCCACTTGATATGGCCGTGCACCAGCTTGGCCGGGTAGCAGATGTTTTCGGAGGCGATGGATTCGATGCCGGTCCCGAATAGCTCGTGGGAGCTGCGGCCGGAGATCATCACCTTGAAGCCCAGCGTGGTGAGCAGCGTGAACCAGAACGGGTAGTTCTCGTACATATTGAGGGCGCGCGGAATGCCGATCTCGCCACGAGTGGCCTTCTTGTCGGTCAAACGGCGGTAGGCGAAGCAACGCTTGTACTTGTAGTCGTACAGGTTCGGACGGTCGGAACGCTTCTTCTTGGCGTCGCCGCCGCGTTCGCAGCGGTTGCCGGTCACGAAGCGCGAGCCGTCGGAGAATGTGGTGATGGTGAGCTTGCAGTGGTTCTGGCACAGCTTGCACACGTCACGCTCGGCGGTCATGCTCATGTTGTCGAGCGCTTCGCCGGTCAGAATGGAGCTGGCGGTGTGAGTCACACCGTCCACGACAACGACATGGGCTTCGGGCTTGGCCGACTCGGTCTTCTTGAAGGCTGCGGCCTTGGGCTCGGCCTTGGACTGTTCCTCGGACCCATCGGCCTTAACCACCACGTCCAAGTGGTCGGCCTCATCCTGATAGTGCATGCGGGCGGTCAGGGCGGCGCCGAACGCGCCCATGAGGCCGGCGATGTTCGGGCGGGTGACCTGACGTTCGGTGAGCAACTCGAAGGCGCGCAGCACGGCGTCGTTGAGGAACGTACCGCCCTGGACCACCACAGTGTCGCCGAGTTCGCCGGAATCACGCAACTTGATGACCTTGTACAGGGCGTTGCGCACCACGGAGTAGCACAGGCCGGCAGCGATGTCCTCGATGGAGGCGCCTTCCTTCTGCGCCTGCTTGACCGAGGAGTTCATGAACACGGTGCAACGCGAACCGAGGTCCACCGGATGGGTGGAAGCCAGAGCCTTTTGCGTGAATTCCTGAATCGTCAGGCCCATGGACATGGCGAAGGTCTGCAGGAACGAGCCGCAGCCGGACGAGCAGGCTTCGTTGACGGCGATCGAGTCGATGACGCCGTCAGTGATGGCCAGATATTTCATATCCTGGCCGCCGATGTCGATGACGGAGGTGACGCCGGGGCTGACCATTTCGGCACCACGATAGTGGGCCATGGTCTCCACCACGCCCTCGTCCAGGTGCAGGCCGGTGGTGATGAGGCCTTCGCCGTAACCGGTGGCGCAGGAGCGTGCGATCCATGCGCCTTCGGGCAGCTCGGACTGGATCTTCTTGACGATGTTGATGGCGGCGGTCA